>CEUX01038980.1_pt1 | contig 13886 bp, 19 predicted proteins | sample 531361 | NCBI WGS metagenome assembly CEUX01 (sample SAMEA2622736, study PRJEB7988) | marine metagenome | isolation source: saline water (ENVO:00002010), including
TCAATGCTTGAAGATTTTTGGTTACCTCGTAGAGAAGGTGCAAAAGGCACCGAAGTTCAAACACTTGCGGGTGGACAAAATCTTGGTGAAATTTCTGATGTTCAATACTTCCAAAAGAAGTTATATAAAGCATTAAATGTTCCTATTTCAAGAATGGAATCAGAAAATGGTTTCAATATTGGTAAGGCTGCGGAAATAACTAGAGATGAATTGAAGTTTACAAAGTTTGTTTCTAGGTTAAGAAAAAGATTTACCCAAGTCTTTAATGATATACTTAAAACACAATTAGTTTTAAAAGGTATTATTACAATAGAAGATTGGCCAAAAATAAAAGAACATATACAATATAGTTTCTTAAAAGATGGATATTTTGCAGAATTAAAAAATGCAGAAATTTTGAGAGAAAGACTTAATCTTGCAAATGAAGTTGGACCGTATGTTGGAAAATACTACTCGGTTGAGTTTGTAAGAAAAAATATTTTAATGCAATCTGATGAAGATATTATTGAAATTGATAATCAAATTGCTGGTGAAATTAAACAAGGAATTATTGCAAGTCCTGAAATCGAAGGAATGGATGATACTGATAATAATTCTGAAATAAATATAGGAGATGAATAATTATGGCTGATGATAATGTAGTAAAAATGGTTGATTCTTTAGCTGCTGGCGATAATAATGTTGCACAAGGACATTTTAAAAATGCCTTGTCTGATAAAATTGGTCAAGCACTTGACGACAAAAGGCAATCAGTTGCCCAAGGTTGGTTAAATGCTGGTGATGAATTAGAAGCAACAAAAGACGCTGCTGGTTTAGATAAAGTTTCTGGCGCTGTATCAACACCTTTAGTTGCTGATACAAAAGAGCCTGAAGTTGCAGTCCAACCTGATGAAGGAGAAACTGAAACTACGGATGATAGTAATGAGCAACCTGCCGTTTAAAAAGTTTAAACGACAAATTAATGAACGCAGGTCTATTGGGCTTGAAGGAGAAAAATTATCTCCAAAATTGAGGTCAGCATTGAATGATGTTTATGCTATAGTTAATAATACAAAAGGTTCTGTTATTTCTAAAATAGACGGTATTATTAAAAAAGTAGCAAAAAAACACGGTGTCAAAGTTAATGACATTGAAGATTATTTTGATAACGAATTAATAAAGTAAGGAAAAGAAAATGGCTTTTGCAACAAGAACAATAAGGGATGATGATGTTAATACAATCATAACTGGCGATACTGCTGCTGGTGGTACCGTTGTAGTTCATTTAGACCATTCTGCCGATAGTGCAACATCCGCTGCTTTGGATGCAAGTGCTTTATCGGGACATCAAAATGGTGCTAAGTTAAACATAACTAGAATGTGGTGGGGATTGTCTGGCTCAGTAGAAATACAATTTAAAGGTTCTTCTACTGATACACACGCTGTCAGACTTGCAGGTACAGGATATTATGATGGTCCTGCAATAAAATGGAGTGCAACTAATGCTACTGCTACATCAGGAGATTTAGAAGCAATTGGTGCTTCTGCAACAGGATTTATTGTATTAGAATTAAGAAAAGACGCTAACTGGTCTGCTTAATTTTAAGGATTAGATTATGACTATAAAAAGAACCGAAGTGGTAGACACTACTGAAAAGGCTATATACAAAGTAAGTGGTGTTGGAAATGAAACTGACCAGGTTATTGTAAATGCTGAAAGTGATTTAACTGAAGGCACAAATAAATCGTTGGTAAGTTTGATTGAATGTTTTTATATTATAGAAGGAACAGGAACATTAAAAATTTCTGCTTCTAGTGAGGATAGTGATTTGAGTTTAACTGGTAAAGGTAAATATGGATTAAAACCTGGAGAGTTAAAGTTTGGTAATGATAAACAAATAAAACTATCAACTGACTCTAATGTAGAGAGTTATTTGTTAGTGGCAGAATTTAGGAGAAATAATTAATGGCTGATTCGGTAACAACACAAACGATTGCTGATACATCAGGTGTAAAGACCGTGGTGAAAATGACTAATATGAGTGATGGTACAGGAGAAACTCTTGTAACCAAAATGGATGCTTCTGAATTAAATGGTATGTCGGAAGACGCTACGAAAAAAGTTTCTAAAATATGGTGGGCGGTAAATACAACTAATGGTAAATCTGGTGTTGAATTGTTATGGTCAGGAAGTGGCGCAAGTTCAGCTAATTCTACTATTGCATTTTTGTCAGGCCGAGGTCATTGGGATTTAAAATCAACAGGAAATGAAATTGCAAATAATGCTACATTAACTGCAAGCACATCACCTGCAGGAGATATATTACTTTCAACAAAAGGTTTTGTATCAGGTGATAACTATACAATAATTGTAGAAGTGAGATAATGGGAAAAAAGAACAAAGATTATTCTAAAGTTATCCTAGAAAGAATTGTAGGATCGAATAGAAAAACTGAAATAGCAGAAAAGTTTAAATTAGCTTTTGCTGAAAAATATAATATTAAAAGAGAAGAATTAAAAAAAGGAATTGTAGATAAAGTCTATAATAAAGAGAAGGTGGAGAGATGAAACTAATTACAGAAACAATTGAAGATATTGAAGTCTTAACCGAAGCTAATGGAAGTGGTGGGAAAGACTACAAAATAAAAGGTGTCTTTATGCAAGCGGATATTAAGAACCGTAATGGTAGAGTCTATCCTGTGGATACACTTGCAAAAGAAGTTAAAAGATACACAACAGAATTTATCAATAAGAAACGAGCATTTGGTGAATTGGGACATCCAGATGGACCAACGGTTAACCTAGAGCGTGTTTCTCATATGATAACAAGTCTTAAACCTGAAGGTAAAAACTTCATTGGAGAGGCTAAGATTATGGATACACCTTACGGAAAAATCGTAAAGAATCTTATTGATGAGGGTGCTCAACTAGGAGTATCATCAAGAGGTATGGGTTCGATTCAACAATCAGGCCAAGGGAATGTTGTTGGAAAAGATTTTTATTTAGCAACTGCTGCTGATATTGTTGCAGACCCTAGTGCTCCAGACGCTTTTGTAGAAGGCATAATGGAAGGCAAAGAGTGGGTATGGGATAACGGCGTGCTGAAAAGTAAGAGTGTAGAAGAATATAAAGAAGAAATAGAGAAAGCAAAACGCTCAGAATTAGCGGAAGTTAAGTCTAAAGTGTTTGCAGACTTTATATCTAAACTTTAAAATCTACGCAAAAATACCAAAAAGCGCAGGTTTTAAAATGGCAGTTTGTATAAATATTTACAACTGAAAATTAAACTAGTTTAATGTTAAGGAGAGACCGAATGTCTGAAACTGAAATTAAGAAAGAAGTAGAAAAAGTAGAAGTAGCAGAAACGCTTGACACAAAGGGTAACCCTAGTGCTCCAGCAAAATCTGGTACTCCAGCTGAACCTACTCACCTTAAAAATGACGCTGAAGATTTGGGTCCTGCAGTAGTTAAACCTACTGACAAGAATCCAGACGCAACGAAAAAGGTTAAGAAGCACTCGGACCAGGTTAATGCTTCAGCTAAAGACGGTTCATTACCGAAAGATAATAAACCATCTGCAGCTGCTGAAGAAGTGGAAGCAAACGACAAAGAAGTTGTTGCTGAAGCTGAGCAATCAATTGACCTTTCTAATGATGTTAAAGCATTAGTTTCTGGTGACGCTGATTTGAGCGATGAGTTCAAAGAAAAAGCGGCAACCATTTTTGAAACTGCTGTTAAAACACGCATTAAGGAACAAGAGGCTAAGATTAAGGCTCAGTATGAAGAAAAACTTTCAAAAGAATCTGAAACAATTAAAACAGCTATGGTTGAAAAAGTAGACTCATATCTGAATTATGTTGTTGAAGAATGGATGAAAGAAAATGAATTGGCAGTTGAGAGAGGTATTCGTACCGAGATTGCTGAAGATTTCATTACTGGACTTAAAACTTTATTCAAAGAACATTATATTGATGTTCCAGAAGAAAAATACAATGTGCTTGACGATTTAACAAATCAAAAAGACGAGCTTGAAGGTAAGTTAAATGAACAAATTGAAAAAAATGTTGAATTAACAAAACAAGTTGGTGAGTTATCTAAAGATAAAATTCTTGATGAAGTAAGCAGCGACCTTGCTGATACTGAAAAAGAGAAATTTATAAAGATGGCTGAAAATGTTGAATTTGAAAGTGCAGACAAATTTAAGGAAAAATTAGAAACCGTTAAGGAATCTTATTTCCCTAAAACAAAACAAGAAACAACTGCTTCTTCGGATGAAGTTGATTCTGTGGCGGCAATCGAACCGACAAATGTTGGTGAGAAAAGCGATGCTATGGCTGCATATACGGCCGCTATTTCAAAAACTATTAAATCTGTTAAGGTTTAATTGTGAACAATATTATAATAAATTTAATTTAAATTAAATAGGAGAGATAAAAATGTATCTTACTGAAAATTTACAAGAAAAGTGGCAGCCAGTCCTAGAACATCCTGATTTACCAAAAATCGAGGATAACTATAAACGAGCTGTGACTACGGTAATCTTGGAAAACCAAGAAAAAGCAGTGCGTGAAGATAAGGCGTTTCTTTCAGAAGCGGCTCCTGCTAACGCAACTGGTTCTTCTGTGGATAACTGGGATCCTGTTCTAATCAGTCTAGTAAGAAGAGCTATGCCTAACCTAATCGCTTACGATATCTGTGGCGTTCAACCAATGACTGGTCCAACTGGTCTAATCTTTGCTATGAAGTCAAGATATTCTACGCAAGGCGGTACTGAAGCTCTATTTGACGAAGCTGATTCAGACTTTAGTGCTGAGGATGCTGCTTCAAACACAGGTTCACCTGATTCACATTCAGGCACAAACCCTGCTGTATTGAACGACAGCCCATCTGCTGGAACTTATACAACTGGTTCTGGTATGACTACCGCTGAAGGAGAAACACTAGGTGACGGAACTGATGAGTTTGCTGAAATGGCTTTCTCAATCGACAAAGTGACGGTTACTGCAAAGTCAAGAGCTCTTAAAGCTGAATATACTATGGAACTTGCTCAAGATTTAAAAGCAATCCACGGTTTAGACGCTGAAACAGAATTGGCTAACATCTTATCAAGTGAAATACTTGCTGAGATTAACCGAGAAGTTGTTAGAACAATTTACTCACACGCTAACGCTGGTGCTCAAGTAAACACAACTACTGCAGGTATCTTTGACCTAGATACAGACTCAAATGGCCGTTGGTCAGTTGAGAAATTTAAAGGTCTTTTATTCCAATTGGAAAGAGATGCTAACGCTGTAGGACAAAAAACTCGTAGAGGTAAAGGAAATATCATCATCTGTTCAGCTGATGTTGCTTCTGCTCTTGCTATGAGTGGTGTTCTTGATTACGCTCCTGCTTTATCAACTAACTTAAATGTTGATGACACAGGTAACACTTTCGCAGGCGTTCTTAATGGCAAATTCAAAGTGTATGTTGATCCATACTCAGCGAATGTTGCTGCTAAACAATTCTATGTTGTTGGCTATAAAGGAACAAGTCCGTATGATGCTGGCTTATTCTATTGCCCATATGTTCCACTACAAATGGTGAGAGCAGTTGGACAAAACAGCTTCCAACCAAAAATTGGTTTCAAAACTAGATACGGAATGGTTCAAAACCCATTCGCAACTAGTGACGGAGACGGTGCATTAGACAATTCTGGTGCAGTTGCTTCTGGAAAATCAAACTTATATTACAGACGAGTTCAGGTTACTAACTTAATGTAATTAAGACTAGAAATAGAAATAAAATTAGGGGGGCTTTTGTCCCCCTTTTTTTTAGCATGGACCTCTTATAAATAGTAATATGAAAACATTTAAACAAGTAGAAGCGATTGATTGTCTTTGTGAACAAACATACAAAGATTTAGAAATTACTGAAGCAGAGTATCAAGGTAAGAAGGTAAAACTGAATGACCCTATACGAGGTGGTAGTAAAAAATTCTATGTATATGTCAAAGACGGTGATAAAATAAAGAAAGTATCTTTTGGTGATACAACTGGTTTATCTATTAAGCGTGATGACCCTGCTAGAAGAAAATCTTTCCGTGCAAGACATCGCTGTGATACTGCAAAAGATAAAACAACTGCAAGATATTGGTCTTGTTATCAATGGCGAGCAAACGCTCCGGTAAATAATTAATGACAGATTTAAATACATACGGCAGACAGCCTACTAAATTAGACTATGCAAGTCCAATTCAGTTTAGGTTTAAATGCATTAAACTTCCAAAGGTCGAGTTCTTTTGCCAAAGTGCAAATATACCTGGTATATCTTTAGGTGAAGCAAATGTAGAAACCCCTTTAGTTAATATACCTTTTCCTGGGGATAAAATATCTTATGGAGATTTAAATGTTTCATTTCTTGTAGATGAAAATTTAAATAACTATAAAGAATTACACGATTGGATGATTGGATTAGGGTTTCCAAAAAATCATACTCAATATGCTGATGTGTTGGCTGCAGGAAATGATAGATTTCCTCAATCAAAAGTGGGAACTGCAACACAAAGTAATGACCCTGGAAGATTAAGTGCTCCTTTATCTGAAGGTGCGGCTTATTCGGATGCGACATTGACCGTATTAAATAGTAAAAATATTGCAAAAACTGAAATTAGATTTAAGAATATCTATCCAATTCAAATTGGTGGATTGTCTTATGACATTAAGGCAAGCGATGTAGATTACTTGCAGGTGTCGGCAACTTTTAAATATATGTATTACGATATAGTTCAAATTTCTACCAGCTAATTCCTTGACTTTTTCGCCGAAATTTGATATAATGGTTTATTATGACATTAGAAGAATTACAACAAATAGTAGATAAAGATTTAAAACTTGATGATACAGAATTAGATACTGAATCAGCAAGAATACCTTTACTACATAATAAATATCTCCAACATTTTAATAAGTTCAGCTTATTGCTGAAGAAAGCACAACAAGACTTAAATGGACTTGAGCGGGAGAAGTGGGAATATTATACTGGTAAAGCAGATGAATCAGTTTATAGAGAAAAACCATTTGATTTGAAAGTCCTTAAAGCAGATGTGCATATTTACATTAATTCAGATCCTGATTACCAAAAACAGGACCAGAAGGTGGCATATCTAAACACCGTTGTTAAATATTTAGAACAAATATTACGAAATATAAACAATAGAACATTCTTAATTAAAAATATGATAGAGTGGAAGAAGTTTACTAGTGGTGCAATTTAATGGACCATCAAAAGATATTTCCCACTAATATATTTTTAATAGATGAATTTATACCACAATCTACAAAGCCTGAAAAAGAAGTAATAGATATTATGAAAAAGTATATATCTGATTTATGGTCTAAAAGGGACTATGATGATAACTGGCAAACAAAGTCAGCAGATTTACATACTAAAAAAGAGTTTCATCATTTTTCTACTTTGGTTAAAAAAACTAGTATGGACATATGTGATAAGTTAGGGTATGATGTGAAAGATTTAATTATTACTGATATGTGGGCAAATGTTTTGAAGAATAGTGAAAGTCATCCAGTTCATACACATTCAAATAATTTTTTAAGCGGCACATATTATTTACAATCTGACCAAGGTGCAAGTATAGTTTTTCACGACCCTAGACCGGCGGCAGATGTTATCGTGCCTAGAAAAAAAGAAAAGAATACTTACAATTCTAGTTTATTAAGTTATGCTTCAAAAACAAATAGAGCAATATTTTTTCCTGCTTGGTTACCACATTGGGTTCAACAAAATAAGTCTAATAATAAGCGTATAAGTATAGCCTGGAATATTCAAGTTAAAGGACAAGTAGGAGAACACCATGAGTTCCAATCAGCAGATTTCTGATTTTATATTTTTTTATCCACAAGTTTTAAGTCCCATTAATTGTGATAATATAATTTCATATTATAATAAGGATACTTTCGATGGTTGGAAAGCTTCCACTTTCTCAACAGCATATAAGGATACTGGAACATCTAAAGTAGATATGAAAGAACATTGGATAAAACCAAAGAAAAATTATTATGATACAATTAAGTTTGGATTTGAAACAGCGGTAAATGATTATATAAAAGAACATAACAAAATTAAAATACAAAGCTACACACATTTTAGAATTAATAGTTATACAACTGGCGGATTTATGAAAGAACATATTGATAATATACACTATTCACACGGACAGAAACAAGGTTATCCACATTTAACATCTTTAATATTTTTAAATGATGATTACGAAGGTGGTGAGTTTGTATTATGTGGAGAACCTTTAGAAAAAAAGAAAGGCTCAGCAGTAGTCTTCCCATCCAACTTTATGTATCCACACGAAGTTAAGAAGGTTACAAAGGGTACCCGATATAGTGTAATGACTTGGATAATTTAATTTATGGATACTCTTATTATAGAGAAGAAAAATGAGGTTTATCTAACCATAGATTGTGACCCAAATGTTCAAAGAGAAATATCAGAATTTTTTACCTTTTATGTTCCTGGATATAAATTTATGCCAGCATTCCGTAATAGAATGTGGGATGGTAAAATAAGATTATATTCACAGAAAACAAAAGAAATATATTTTGGATTATTTCCATATATTAAAGCATTTGCTGAAGAAAGAGATTATCATATTGTTGTTGGGAAAAAGGTTGATATTAATAATAAGGTTGATAGAGAGATTGTTAGTAAATTTGCTAATAATCTTGGACAAAAGTTTGAAGCTAGAGATTATCAAATTGACGCCATTTATCATAGTTTAAAATTTAATAGGGCATTATTATTAAGTCCTACAGCAAGTGGTAAATCGTTTATTATCTATGCATTGATTCGTTATTATTCACACTTAATAAAAGAAGAAGAAAATAATAGGTGTTTATTAATTGTTCCTACAACATCATTAGTTGAACAAATGTATTCTGATTTTAAATCTTATGGTTGGAATGTTTCAAAGAATTGTCATAGACTATATAGTGGGTATTCAAATCAAACGGATAAAAAGGTTTTAATATCTACTTGGCAAAGTTTATATAGATTGCCTAAAGAATATTTTGAACAATTTGGAGTTGTATTTGGAGATGAAGCACATTTATTTAAGTCAAAATCTTTGACCGAAATAATGACTAAACTTGTTGATTGTAAATATAGAATTGGATTAACTGGAACATTGGACGGTGCTCAAACACATAAGTTAGTATTAGAAGGTTTGTTTGGTGCTGTAAATAAGGTAACATCAACCAGAAAATTAATAGATAAAAAACAATTATCTAATTTAACGGTTCGTTGTTTAATATTAAAACATACAGAAGAAAATTCCAAAATAGTTGCAAGTGGTAAGTATCAAGATGAAATTGATTATTTGGTAAGTAGCAATTCAAGACAAAATTTCATTAAGAATTTAGCTTTAAAGTTAAAAGGTAATACATTGTGTTTGTTTCAATTAGTTGAGAAACACGGTGTAAAGTTATATGAAATAATAAAGGAAAAGTCGAAAGATGGAAGGAAGATATTTTTTATCTACGGAGGCGTTGAAGCAGAAGAAAGAGAACAAATCCGAGCAATTACAGAAAAGGAAACAGACGCCATTATTGTCGCCTCGTATGGAACATTTTCTACTGGTATCAATATCCGTAATTTACACAATATTATTTTTGCTAGCCCTAGTAAAAGTCGTATAAGAAATTTACAAAGTATTGGAAGAGGATTAAGATTAGGTGATAACAAAACAGCAGCTACTTTATATGATATAGCAGATGATTTAACATATAGAAGTAGAGAGAATTTTACATTAAAGCATTTTCAGGAACGAATCAACATTTATACCGAAGAGGAGTTTGATTACGAAATGCATAATATCCAGTTAAAGGAATAGATAAATAGTAGTATGGAAACTAAAGAACAGCCTATAATAAAATTGGTTAAATTAATTGATGGTACCGAATTAGTGGGAGCAATATCAGTAAGCGAAAATGATAAGTTCTTACGAATAGAAGAACCATTACAATTAAAGACTAGTTCAAGACCTACTAATTTTGGAATGAGGGATGATTCGTCTTTAGCACCTTGGATTCCATTTTCAGATGATAAAACATTTGCTATTCCTAAAGAAAGAATTGTGACTATTGCTAGTATCAATAAAGATTTAACACACTATTACGGAGTTATTTTAAACAGGTTGAAATCACAGCCAAAAAAGCCCCCATTGACACCACAAGAAATGGATAGAATAATTGCTCTTGCGGAACAAATGGAACAAGACCAAATGAGTGAAGAAGAAAAAAGATTACTCCGAGAAGATGAAGAAAAATATAGTGAAGAAGAATTAGATTTATTATACAGACCTGCAGCTACTAGGACCTTACATTAGGTCTATTATCTTGCAGGGACCTACACCTGTAATTATAACAGACGAAGTAGGAAAGTCAAGCAAATAATGCTTGATTTTTTATAAAAAATTTAGTATAATATAAAATATAATAATGAAAGAAATATTATGGCAAAAAAGAAAAGTGTCCACTATGTGGACAACAAAAAGTTTTTAGAAGCAATGGTTGTCTATAAAGAAAAAGTAGAGAAGGCCAAAGAAAAAAACAGAAAAAAACCAGATGTAACCAATTATATAGGTGAGTGTTTTTTAAAGATTGCAAATCACTTATCTTATAGACCCAATTTTATAAATTATACTTTCCGAGATGATATGATATCGGATGGTATAGAAAATTGTTTACAATATATGGACAATTTTAATCCCGAAAAATCTAATAATCCGTTTGCATATTTTACACAAATTATCTACTATGCTTTTGTTAGACGAATACAAAAAGAGAAAAAACAAATGCAAGTAAAACAAAAGATGATTGCTAATGCAGGCGTTGAAAATATAATGGACCAATTAGAAGGAGATGACTCACAATATAGAAGTCAAATGCTAGAGTTCTTGCAAAAGAATCAAAGAGTAGAGGAACCAGCAACAAAGAAAAAATAATATAATAGGTAGGTATGAAGATTGCGATTTTGAACGATACCCATTTCGGGGCTCGTAATGATAGTTTAATATTTGATGATTACTTTCATAAGTTTTATGATGAAGTATTTTTCCCATATTTAAAAGAACATAACATTAAAACACTTATTCATTTAGGTGATATAGTTGATAGAAGAAAATATATCAATTATAGAATAGCACATAATTTTAGACACAAGTTTTTACAAAGATTATGGGATGATAAGATTGATACTCATATAATAATTGGTAACCACGATATTTATTTCCGTAATACAAATAAGATAAATGCTGTTCAAGAATTATGCACAGCACCCGATGGGTTAAACGAACCTTGGATTTATGAAGAACCAAAAGTTGTAAATTTTGATGGTTTAAATATATTAATGCTCCCGTGGATTAATCCAGAAAACGAAAAACATTCCCTAGAAACATTAAATACTGCCCAAGCAGATGTAGTTATGGCTCATTTAGATTTAAATGGGTTTCAAATGCACGGCGGTATAGTTCAATCACACGGTTATGATAAAAGAATTGTAAGTAGATTTGAAAAAGTTTTAAGTGGTCACTTTCATCATAAGAGTGATGATGGACAAGTATTTTATTTAGGAAGCCAATATGAAATAACCTGGTCAGATTATAATAATAAAAAAGGATTTCATATATTTGACACAGCAACAAGAGAAATAGAGTTTATTCCAAATCCAAATGTAATATTTAAAAAGATATTATATAATGATAGTGAAACAAACTATGATAAATTTGATGTCAATCCATATCATCATAAATTTATTAAATTAGTTGTTACCAGTAAAAAAGATAATGAAATGTTTGATAGACTACTTGACAAATTATATAATAATATTTCAGTTCACGAATTAAAAATTTTAGAAGATTATTCCGACTTGGCTCATCATAATGTTCCAGATAGTGTAGTTGAGGGGTCGGAAGACACAATGACATTAGTTAATAATTATGTTGACCAGTTGACGGTTGATTTAGATAAAGATAAGTTAAAAGGTATGATTAAAGAAACTTATGTGGAGGCTCAGGATGCAGATCCCATTTCCGAATAAGAAGTATAATATCATTTATGCTGACCCGCCATGGCATTTTAAAAAGTGGAGTAATACAAATGAAACAAGAAAAATACCTTATGATATAATGTCAAAAGAAGAAATTAAAAATTTGCCCATTAAAGATATATCTGAAAAAGATTGTATATTATTTTTGTGGGTTACTTTTCCAAATTTATTAGAAGGAATAGAAACGATATCTGCTTGGGGATTTAAATATAAAACTTGTGGGTTTAATTGGATTAAAAAGAATAAAAAATCAGATAGTTTTTTTTGGGGCTTAGGATATTGGACAAGAGCAAATTCAGAATTATGTTTACTTGCAACTAGAGGTAGCCCGAAAAGAAAATCAGCAGGTGTTCACCAAGTTGTAGTAGATACAATAAGGGAACATTCAAGAAAACCAGATATAATAAGAAATAAGATTGTAGAGTTATGTGGTGACCTACCTCGTATTGAATTATTTGCAAGAGAGAAAACTAAAGGATGGGATTGTTGGGGTAATGAAGTATGATAACATTTAAAAAATTACGATATAAGAATTTTCTATCTACTGGTCAACAATTTATTGAAGTTGCATTAGACAAATCTCCAACAACATTAGTAATGGGTGATAATGGTGCAGGTAAATCTACTATGTTAGACGCTTTATGCTTTGGTTTGTTTCAACGAGCATTTAGAAATATTAAAAAAGACCAATTGATTAATACAATTAATGAAAAAGAATGTTTAGTGGAAGTAGAATTTCAAGTTGGTCAAAATGAATATAAAATTATAAGAGGTATTAAACCAAATATATTTGAGATATGGTGCGATGGTGATATGTTAAATCAAGACGCTGCTCAAAGAGATTATCAAAAACATTTAGAACAAACAATATTGAAATTAAACTTTAGGTCATTTACCCAAGTTGTTATATTAGGCAGTTCGTCATTTGTTCCATTTATGCAATTAAGAGCAAGACATAGAAGGCAAGTTGTTGAAGAAATATTGGACATTGAAATCTTTTCCAGAATGAATTTATTGTTTAGAGAAAAGGCAAAACAACAAGACGAGTTAATTAAAAATGATGATTTTGAATATTCTATATTAGATACAAAGATTGAAGATAAGAAAGCATATATTAATGAAATTAGTAAAAATACAAAAGATATAATTGATTCTAAAAAAGTAGAAATACACGCCGCTGATACTGATATAGATAATTACAATTTAAAAATTTATGATACAAAAAAAGAAATAACAAACTTACAAAAAGAAATAATTGACCAATCAAAAGTAAACGATAAACATAAAAAATTACATACAATGGAAGCAAAGATAGAGAATACTTGCTCTAAACATAGAAAAGATTTAAAGTTTTTTGAAACACATAACGATTGTCCTACTTGTCAACAAGACATTGATACACAATTTAAACAATTAATGATTGAGAAAAAGAAAAATAAAATTGATGAAATAAATGCTGGTATGAAACAATTGGATAAAGAAATTAAATCAGTAGAAGATAGATTACAAAGAATTAATGATACAGCAGTTGTAATTAGAGAAAAAGAATTATTAATTAACCGTTATGATACATCTATTGGTGAAATAGAAAAACAAAAAGACAAACTACATAAAGAAATTGAAAGTTTATCAGATGAAAAAATATCTACAGCAACACAAACAGGCGAATTAAATCAGTTGCAAGAACAACTAACACAAGCAGATGTTAAAAAGAAAACAGATAAAGAACAAAAGGTTTATATAGATACCGCAAGGGCACTTATGCAAGATACTGGTATCAAAACAAAAATTAT
>CEUX01067038.1_pt1 | contig 13884 bp, 10 predicted proteins | sample 531361 | NCBI WGS metagenome assembly CEUX01 (sample SAMEA2622736, study PRJEB7988) | marine metagenome | isolation source: saline water (ENVO:00002010), including
AATAAATCCACAGGTGTTTACAAAGAAGATACAAATGTATATGGTGAGAAGATGGAATCTATGATGAATACTTTAATAGGTAAGATAGATAACATAAAAGTTAAAAATGGTAATTTAAATGTATATGATGAAAATACAGCTGTAGATGTAGATATAAAAAGAAATGTATTTTTGTCTAAAGCAGATGATTCAAATGTAAAAATAGATAATGTTAAAAAAGGTAAAGTAAATAATAAACTTGATAAATTGAGAGCATTGAGAAAAAATGGCAGTTAAACCAATTACAAATAAACAGATTGTAAGTAAAGAAAGTATTAATAGAGCTAATCAAGTTTCTACAAAAGAATTGAATGCGAAACCTAATATTAGAAGTGAAAATAAAGCTGTATCATATTCACCTGGTACAGATTTTACAAAAAATTATGCTGTAACTTTAAAAGATGTTGATACATCTATAATGGGATTTATTAAAGAAATAATTAGACCTACAATTAAAGAGAATAATGAAATATTTAAAGTTCCAGTTATGTATGCAAATCAAGAAAGATGGGTATCAGCTAGAAAACAAGGAGTATTAAGAGACAAAAACGGAGGTCTAATCTTACCTTTGATTATGATAAAAAGAACAGAAGTAGCTAAAAGTACAGAATTACCTGTTGGTATGGAACACGATTTAAAACGAGAAGATAGTGATTATATAGTAGGAAAAACTTGGTCTAAAACAAATAGATATGATAGATTCGCTGTACAACAGGGTATGAAACCAGTTACTGAATTTGTAGTTACTACCGTTCCTAATTATGTTAATGTAACTTATGAAGTTATTTTATGGTCTAATTTCATTGAACAAATGAATACTTTAACAGAATCATTTATTGAATTTAATAATCAATATTGGGGAACAGCTCAAGAAAGAAAATTTTATTCTTTAGTTGAAAGTATATCAGATGCATCAGAAATGGACCAGGCTGGTCAAAGATTTATCAAAAGTAATTTTTCAGTAATGACAAAAGCTTATCTATTACCAGAAGATTATAATTCAATAGTTACTAATAAGATTTCCACTTTACAAACAAAAAGAACTACAGGTAAAGTAATTTTTACAGAAAATTTAGTAGATTAAAAAAAAAATCATTTTTTGAATAAAAAATATATATTTATATATGAAATAAACATTAATTTAATGGAGGTTATAAATGTCAGAAGCAATCAAACTACAACCAGAAGAACTAAATAAAATCACAGATATTAGAAAAAATTATTTTAATATTCAAAGTGCTATAGGTCAAATTCAGCTTTCAAGATATAATTTTGAATCACAATTAGATTCTTTGCATGAACAAGAAAAAGAAGTTATGTCAGAATACGCGAAAACTCAAGAGGCAGAAAAAGAGTTTATTACTACTCTTCAAGACAAGTATGGTATGGGTACACTTAATATCGGTGATGGTGAATTTGTTCCAGCCCCTAAAGTAGAAACAACTGAAAATTCTTAATTTTTTTTTCAAAAACAAAAAATAAAAGTCAGTTTACGAAATCTCACATATATTTATATATGACGATATCTTGTGGTTATCAAGTACATATTTAAATAGTCTAACAAAAAAATTAGGAGAATTATAATGGCAGAAAAAGTCGTATCTCCCGGTGTATTTACCAACGAAATAGACGCTTCGTTTTTACCAGCAGCAATTGGTGATATTGGAGCAGCAATCATAGGACCAACGGTTAAGGGTCCAGCTATGATTCCTACCGTAGTTCAAACATTTAGTGAGTTTGAAAACACATTTGGTACAACATTTAGGAGTGGTTCAAATTATTATCAATACTTAACTTCACACGCAGCCGAACAATATTTACAAAATGCCGGTCCATTAACCGTAATTAGAATTTCAGACGGTACACCAGCATCTGCAGTCGTTTATAAAGCGAAAGATGGTGAGACTTATATTCAGTCTCAAACAAGTGGAACCCCGGACGCATCAATAACATTTGAAACAATAGGTGATGGTATTATCTATAATAATTATGGAAATGGAAGAGCAGCGTATACAGACCATTCTGGTTCTCATGCAGGTAGTAATAATACACTAATTTCAGGTTCTTCAGATAATTACAGAATAGAAATTACAGGTAGAAATATAACAAAAGGAACTTTTAATGTATTAGTTAGAAGTGGTGGTGATACTATTAAAAGAAAATCAGTATTAGAAAGTTGGAACAATGTTTCAATTGACCCTAATTCAAATAATTATATAGAAAGAGTTATTGGTAACCAAGATTTCAGTCTTGAAGGTAGTGGAACAAGTGAACCATATATTAAAACAACTGGAGAATTTCCAGTTAAATCTAAATTTATAAGAGTTAAATCAATAGCTTCACCAACACCTAATTATTTAGATGAAAATGGTACACGAAGAGATGGTGTTTTAACAGGTTCTTTACCAGGTAATCAAAGTTCATCTTTCTCAGAAGCTACTGCCGGAGCAAATGATTTTGATTTATGGGGTAATCAACACGGATATTCAGCATCAGTTCCAGCAGCTTTTTATGAAAGTGTTAGTTCAACAAATGTACAAGGATTTAATCCGGGTAATACTCTTGTTAAAACATTATATGAAGATGCTATTAATCTTTTAGCGAATCAAGATGAATATGATATAAATTTATTATTGATGCCGGGTCTTACTATTCAGAATAGTAGTACACTTGTTCAAAAAGCAGTTGATATGTGTGAAAGTAGAGCAGATGCTTTTTATATAGCAGATTGTACAAATTACAATTCTAGTGTTTCAGTAGCCACACAGCAAGCTGATACAATTGATACAAATTACGCAGCCGTTTATTGGCCTTGGGTTCAAATAGCAGATGCACGAGTAAATGGTTCATTGAGATGGGTACCACCTTCAGTTGTACTTGGTGGTGTATATGCATTTAATGATAAAGTAGCTCATCCATGGTTTGCACCAGCAGGTCTAAATCGTGGTGGTCTTGATACCGTAATCCAAGCAGAAAGAAAACTTTTATTAAGTCAGAGAGACACATTATATGATTCGAATGTTAATCCAATAGCAACCTTCCCTGGACAGGGTGTAACGGTGTTTGGACAAAAAACATTACAGAAGAAAGCTTCGGCTCTTGATAGAGTTAATGTAAGACGACTACTTATAAGAGTTAAGAAGTTTATCGCTTCTTCTTCAAGATTCTTGGTGTTTGAACAAAACACTACTCAATTGAGAAAAAGATTCTTGAACATTGTTAATCCATTCCTTGAACAAGTTCAATCACAGAGTGGTTTGAGTGCGTTTAGAGTGGTAATGGATGATACAAATAATACACCTGATACGATTGATAGAAATCAGCTGATAGGTCAGATATTCTTACAACCAACAAGAACAGCTGAATTTATTATTCTTGATTTCACAATTCAACCAACAGGTGCAGCGTTTCCTGAATAAGTAACTTAAAGCAGAGAGTGGGTTAATTCTCACTCTCTGTTAAAAAAAATTGGAGAATCATAGATGTCGGAAAAAATCATAAGTCCAGGTGTATTAACAAAAGAAATAGATGCTTCTTTTTTACCAGCTGCGTTGGGAAATATCGGAGCAGCTATTATAGGTCCTTGTGTGAAAGGTCCTATTTTAGTACCAACAATAATAAATAATCCTACCGAATTAGATGCTATCTTTGGTACTACATACGAAAGTTCGAGTGGAGCAAACTTTGAATATTTCACAACACTAACAGCAAAAAATTATTTAAAATATAAAGGTCCTGTTACAATAGTAAGAGTAGCAGGTAATGGTTCAAGTAAAGCTAGTAATTCAAGTTTCGGTCCAGCCGATGTAGATACTTGGATTTCATCATCATTACATAAAAATATGCATGTACAAAATGTTAGTGACAAAGGTGCAATCTTATCATCTATAGATGAGAATGTCATAGGTTTAGGTAGTGGTACACATACAGACGCGAATCAAGTTGCAGATTATGCAAAAGGGCAAATATTTTTCGGACCTGGTATTCATAACAATACTTCAATGAGTTTTGCTGGTGTAGAATTTAGATTTAAAAAATTAGCAGAAGCTACAGCCTCAGCACATAGTTCTACATTTATTACCGTTTCTACAGGTTCAAACACTACTCATCTTACTGAAAATTTAAGAGACTCTATTAATAATAGTGGTTCATTACACGGCCTTACTTCATATGTTTCGGCTAGTGCGTGGTCATCATCACCTTCAAGTTCATATCTGTCACTTACTTCAAGTGTAGCCGGAGCATATTATTCAGGTTCACAATTAACAAGATGGAATAATAGAAAAGCTTTACAAGACCTTACAATTGATTGTACTGCATCAGGTTCAATTGTCACACAAGTAAGTAGTGGTTCATATAATTTATCTAAATTATGTACACCATTTAAACTTCATGCCTTAACAGAAGGTTCAATACTTAATAATCAAAATGAAAATACAGCTAGCAGTACATCATTTAAAGGTGAACATATAAGTAATGATTTAATTAAGAGTGGTTCTAAACATAATTTCAGATGGGAAATACAAGATGTAAATAATTCTAGAGGAACTTTTACATTACTTATTAGAAGAGGAAATGATACAAGAAAAAGAAAATTAGTATTAGAACAATGGACTGATTTATCATTAGACCCAACTCAAAATAATTACATCGCAAGAGTTATTGGTGACCAAGTACAAACATTACGAGGGTCGGGAACAACAGAACCATACATTCAAGTTTCTGGTTCTTTTGTTAATAAGTCTAAATATGTAAGAGTTGAAGTAATGAAACAAACTCCAAATTATTTAGATGAAAATGGAAATTTAACAAATCCAGAAGCTTCAGCATCTCTACCAGCTGAAGGTAGTGGTTCACAGGGAGGTGGATTCGCGAATGGTTCAGATGGGAATATACAAGAACCTATAAACTTCTATGAAAAAATTACAGAGACAAATACACAAGGACTTAATCCAACATCAGCTGCCAATGGTAAGACTTCATATGAAGACGCGATTAATTTATTAAGGAATCAAGATGAATATGACATTAATTTATTATTTATGCCTGGATTAACATCTAATAATCACGGTGCTTTAATTAATAAAGCTGTTGATATGTGTGAAGATAGACAAGACACATTCTTTGTATTTGATTGTTCTGATTATGATTCAAATGTTACTACAGCTACTAGTCAAGCGGAAGGTTTTGATACAAATTATGCTGCTACATATTGGCCTTGGGTTCAAATTACTGATAGTGAATCTAAACTTAGATGGATACCACCTTCAGTAGCTGTATCTGAAGTATTATCATTCAACGATAAAGTAGCTCAACCATGGTTTGCTCCCGCGGGATTAAATAGAGGAAAAGTCACAGCGATACAAACTGAAAGAAAACTTCTTGAAAGTCAAAGAAATACTCTTTATAAATCTAATGTTAATCCAATTGCTACTTTCCCTGGTCAAGGAGTTGTAGTATTCGGTCAAAAAACATTACAGAAGAAACTATCAGCACTTGATAGAATTAATGTTAGAAGATTATTAATTAGAGTTAAGAAGTTTATAGCGAGTTCATCGAGATTCTTATTGTTTGAACAGAATACACCAGCATTGAGAAAATCTTTCTTGAATATAGCTCAACCATTCTTAGAAAGAGTAAAATCACAAAGTGGCTTAAGTGCATTCAAAGTTGTTATGGATGATACAAATAATACTGCAAACACAATTGATAGAAATCAATTAATAGGTCAGATTTATTTACAACCTACGAAAACAGCTGAGTTCATTATGTTAGATTTTACTATACAAAGAACAGGTGCTTCCTTCGAAGAATAAAAAAATACAAATAAAAAAATAAAAAGAGTATACAAAATGTATACTCTTTTTTTTATATTTTCTATATTTATATATGTATAATATGCTTATGTGTAACAAAAAAAATAAGCGATAAAATAGTAAGGAGAAATTAGATGGCAGAATTAATATCAGCTGAAGAAATAATGTTTAGAGCCTTTGAACCTAAACTGAAAATGCGTTATTCCATGAGTCTGAATGGATTACCAGCATTTCTAGTAAAGAGTATGGCGAGACCTTCTATATCTTTTGAAGAAGTTGAACTTCATCATATGAATGTAAAAAGATATGTACACGGAAAAGCGACTTGGGAACCTATCGAAGTTACTCTTTACGACCCAGTTGTACCATCAGCTGCTCAAGGTGTAATGGAGTGGATTAGGTTACATCACGAGTCAGTTACTGGTAGAGATGGTTACTCAGATTTTTATAAGAAAGATATAGGATTTCAAGTATTGGGACCAGTGGGTGATGTTGTTGAAGAATGGTTGTTAAAAGGTACTTTTATTCAAGCAGCCAATTTTAATGATTTAGATTTTTCGTCAAGTGACCCTGTTGACATAAATTTAACATTAAGATACGATTACGCAATACTTCAATTCTAAGAAGTAAAATTGAATAGAAAACCCTTGACAAAAAAAGTTGAGGGTTTTTCATTCTTTATATATATTTATATATGAATAAGTTATGAGGTTATATGAAAACATTTGAAGAAATTATTGAAAAGGTTTTAGAACACGAAGGTGGTTATGTAAACGACCCCAAAGATTTAGGTGGTGAAACTAAGTATGGAATCACTAAAAGGTTTTATCCAGAAGTTGATATTAAAAATCTAACAATCGAAGAAGCGAGAGAAATCTATAAACGAGATTATTGGGATAAAAACCGTATTGAATCTGTACCTCAAGAATTATGGCATATCTTTTTTGATATGTGTGTAAATATGGGAAGACGAACAGCAGTTAAGATATTACAAAGAGCAGCTAATAGTGCAGGAAAAGGAATAGATGTAGATGGTGGATTAGGACCCGCTACTTGTAAAGCACTCAAAGGTATTAATATTGAAAGAGTTAGAGCTTATCGTGTAAAATACTATGTAGATTTAATAAACGCAAAACCAGAACAAGAAAAATTTTACTTCGGTTGGTTCAGAAGAGCCTTAGAAGTATAGGAGAAAAGTTATGTCAACAGATAAATTATATAATAATATAAAAAATCTTTTTACTGAATTTGAAGAAAATCATAATACATTTGCAGAAAAAGGTACAAAGGCAGCTGGTGGTAGAGCTAGAAAAGCTATCGGTGAAATTAAAAAATTAGTTACAGACTACAGAAAAGCATCAGTTTCTGAATCAAAATCATAGGAGGCTAAAATGCCAGAAGAAAAACAACAACAAAAATTTCCAAGTGAAATTGTAGATTTACCTAGTGGTGGTAAAATATACGGAAAAGATTCACCATTGTATGATGGTAAAATAGAAATCAAATATATGACAGCTAAAGAAGAAGATATTCTTACTTCTACTAATCTTATAAAGAAAGGTGCAGCTCTTGAAAAATTAATGGATTCATTGATTCTTACACCAGGTGTTTCAATTAATAATTTAATATTAGGTGATAAAAACGCTATAATGATTGCTATTAGAATTTTAGCATATGGACCACAATATCAAGTTCAAGTACAGAATCCAGATAATATAGATGAAAAAATGGATTATGAATTTAATCTTACAGATTGTCCATTTAAAGAATTACCGAAAGATGTTAATTATTCTAAAAATGAATTTACATTTCAATTACCTATTTCTAAATCTGTTGTTAAATTTAAATTACTTACTGGTATTGAAGAAGATGCAATTGTAAGAGAACTTGAATCTAAGAAAAAATTAGGTTCTTTAATTGATTCTACAATAACAACAAGATTAAAACATATAATAACAGATTATAGTGGTGTTACAGATAAATTAGAAATTGGTCAATCCGTTGAAAATATGTTAGCTAAAGATTCACTAGCTTTGAGAAACGAAATACAACGAATTTCTCCAGATATTGAATTAACACAGGAAGTAGAGTTTCCAGGAGGTGATACGGTCGAGGTAGCAATACCACTGACCGTCAGCTTTTTTTGGCCTAACGCCTAAGAATAAACCTGACATACACGAACAGATTTTTCTGTTATGTTATCACGGTAATGGATTTAGTTTTTCAGAAGTCTATAACATGCCAGTCTATTTACGAATGTGGTATCTTAATAAATTAGCTGATACACGAAAAGCTGAAAATGACGCACAGGAAAAAGCTATGAAACCTAACAAGGGTACACAGATTCATAGACCTCAGTTCGAAAAACCTAGATAAATTTTGATTTTTTGATATTTATAATAGAATAGAAATGGTTTTTATTACAAGATGTTCTATGGAGAAAAAAATCAATGCCAACACCTGAACAAATAAAAAGACAGAATCAGCTTTTAAGTAAGCAACAAGATATTCTTCAAAGTATCCAGAATACAATTGTAGGTGCTACAGCTTCAGCTAATCAATTAAGTAGTGCTATGGGTAAAGCAGTTAGTTATGCAACCCAACTAGGTGGTGATATGGGAGAAACAGCTAGAAATACAAATCAAGCTGCCGACCACGCTCAAGAATTAGGTTCAAATTTAAGACATGCAGCTGATAGTGGAATAGAGGCTATGAAACGATTTGGAAGTAGTATGGGTGGTCATATGAAAGAAGCTGGTAGTGTGGCATTTTCTACGGTTACACAAACAATGGGTGCTATAGGTGAAGTAACACAAAGTATGTTTTCATTTAAATTTATGGCTGCTTTCTCGGCATTATTTACATTAATACTTTCACATTGGGAAAAAACTACAGCTGAACTTAGAAGTCAGTTAGGAATAGTATTTACAGACCCACAAGTTAATAATAATTTAAACGAATTTTTTAGAAATTTTGAATCTCAGATTATAACATCTGGTTTAACATTTCAAGAAGTTGTTGGTACAGCTCAAGTATTTTCATCTGAATTTGGTGTAGGTGTTTCTAAGTCTGGTCAACTAGCATTTAACATAGCAGACGGTGCTAAAGCTCTTGGAACAACATCTCAAGTTATGACTAATATCGTTGGTGGTTTTAGTTTAGCATACGATATTTCACACGACCAAGCTCACACTTTATCTGAACAAGTAGGTTTATTATCAGCTATGAACGATGTAGCTCCGGGACAGATATTACAGGATATATCTGAGTCAACTGAAGATATGGCTAAATATTCTAAAGGTGGTTTAGAGAATTTTGTAAAATCAGCTATACACGCTAGAAAACTTGGTATGAGTATTAAAGATGTTTCTAATACAATGAGTGGTTTATTAAATTTTGAAGATTCATTGAATAAAGAAATGCAAGCTTCTATTATGTTGGGAAAAAGAATTAATTTACACGAAGCTAGAAGAAGAGCCTACGCTGGTGATACAGCCGGAGCGATGGAATCCATTAAAGAGCAATTAGATGGTATTGATATGGGTGAGTTATCTCCATTACAATTACAAGCTGTAGCTGAAGCTGCTAATATGAATGTTCAACAAGTTATGAAGTTAGCTAAAGGAACAGCTGATATGGATAATATCCAAGAAGATTCAATGGGTAGTTTTAATACAAATCTATTAACAGCTAAAAATACTTTAACTGAATTAGAAGAATTACAAGCTTCATTTACAGGACAAATGAGAAGTACTGCAGCTAAAGAAGGTGCAACTTATTTTGAAACGATTGAAAAAACTTTTACTAGAATAATGGAGACAGGATTCTTTGAAAATGCAGCGGGATTTTTAGGTGATGTACAAAAAGGAATAGGTAGTATATTTGGAATTATATTTAATAAAGATTTAGAATGGGAAATTGGTAAAGATTTCTTTAAGTGGGAAGAAAAAGAAGTAGAGAAAGAAATTAATGGTAAATTAGAAAAGATAATAGAGAAAGGAAAACCAATGACAAAAGGTGCAGCTATAGTTGATATGGCTAAAAACTTAGGTAGGCAATTTTTAGGCCTGGCACTTCAATTTTTTAAGATAAAGAAAAAAGGAACAGATGTAATTATGACGGTGGATGAAGCTATCCAATCATTTAAAGATTTCTTTAAATTCGACCCAGATAAAAATATGTTTGAAAACATATGGGACTTGGTTAAAAAAGGTTGGAATAAGCTAAAAGAAATTTTGGGTATAAAACCGGGCCAAGGCTTGCTTAGTGGTTTATTTTTTGGTAAAGGTGGAGGTGTCGGTAATATAATTGATGGTGAAGCTAAATCACAAATAGCTACTAGTATCAAACAAATCGGAGATACTACGGTAAAACAAATTGAAGAGGAAGGTTTGGGAAATATATTAAAAACTGCTATAGGTGATGATTTGTTTACGGCAACGGGTGGAGAGAAAAAAGGTGGCGGAGCATTTACAGGTTTATTTTCAGGATGGTTTTCGGGTATAGATTGGAATGTAGTTTTTTCGGGTGAATCGTGGGAAAAATTGAAAGTAAAACTAAAAGAAATAGCTGATAAGATATTCCCTTCTCCTAAATCTATGATGGAAAAAGTAGCAAATACAGATTTTACTTCTTTGACACAAAAAACTAAAGAAAATATAGCGAAGATGAAAGATAAGGCAGGAGCCGGTTATCGTTCGGGAATGGATTTTCTTAAAACATTATTTGGTTTTGACGAAAATGCAATTGCTCAAGATTTAGCTACTCAAATGAAAATAGGATTCAAACAATTAGAAAATGACACAGAATTTAAAGATGCTTTTTATAAAGCTCTAGGTTTAGAACAAACAAAAGGTGGCTTAGCAGATTCTTTAGTATTAAAAATGAATCAAGCTATGGATAAATTAGAAGGAAAAGACGGTGCACTTGGAAGACTTAAAGAATGGTTTGGTAACTTACTTCAAGACTTGATAGCGACGATAGCATCAATTGAATTTAAAAAAGATAAAGAAAAATCAACATTCCTTAAACCAGTATATGGTGTTTCGTTTAGTGATAATAGGTTCGCACCAGACCCTGCAGGAGATTTTATTTCAAGACCGGGTCAACCCGTACAAAGATTTAGTTCAGATGATACGGTGATGGGATTAAAAAGTGGTCCTCTAGGTGGACTTTCAGACAATCAAAATAAAACAAATACATTATTAGAAGAGAATAATAGATTAATGAATAGATTATTAAATGAAGGTATAGCGGTGAGGAGAGCATAATGGCCCAAGGTGGACAATCACAAGGTGGACTATCTGATTTATCATCTGTTTTTACGGGTGATAAAGAATTGAAAATAAATACTGGTGTAAATTATATAGAAGATGTACATGCTACTGGATTTACAATAAATGTTCAAGGTACTGATTTTTTAGGGATAGAAGGAAGTACTTATGAAAATCCAGGTGGAATGTGGCAAGGTATTGACCCTGACCAACAAATGGTTAATACTATAACAGATATACATAGTACTGGTTTTGTGAGTTACCTTCAAGAAGGTGATGATACTTTATTTAGTGGTATTGTAGGAAATGTGTTCACCAATCCAGGAGATTTAGGTTTTGGTGGTATATTAGATAGTAGTCCTATTGATGTGATTAATAATGATTTTGCTGTCGGATTTACACCGAGTTTAGAACATTTAAGTCCTTCTCTATTTATTGGAATTGACGGAGATGAATATACTAATCCAGGTACTTTAGGAAGTATTTTAATAAATTATCAACAAGATTTAAATGCACCACAAACACAATGGGTTACTGAGGGTAGTCTTTTAGGAGTAACATCAGAAGATGTCGTAGATACAATTGAAAATATTCACGCTAATGGATTCACTTGGTTAGGACCTATAGAAGAAGGTAACATATATACAACACAATTTAATGCTATAAACGGACTTGAATTTAATATTAGTCCAGAACAAGGTGGAACTATATTTTACGAAGGTATTGAGCCTGAATTTCAATCTGTTCACGCACCTGAACTTCATTTTAGTCCAGGTTTTGTTCCAGGACTTACTGAAGAAGATGACACTTTATTTTCGGGTGTAGTAGGTGAAGAATTTACGAACCTCGGAGAATTATGGGAAATGTCTTGGGTAGATGGTTATCATAAATTTGATACTGGTATAAATGTGATTCCAAATATTCACGCCAATGGATTTACATTAAATTTACAACCTCTACAAGAACAATTAGTTGGTATATCAGTTGAAACACAAGATGCTGGACCACAATATCAAAATCAAGGTAATATGTGGGAATCAGAGTATGGTCATATATATGGTGGAGTTAATTGGATTGATACTGATGTAATGACTGGATTTACTCGTAACAGAGCCCCTGGAACAGGAGAGCTTTATAATTCAATTTCTGAATTTCAAGGAACTTCTATAGCACATTATGAGAATCCAGGTATTGGTTTAGGTATGCATTATTACACAGAGTATGATGATGATGGTACAATAGACCATTTAATACCAGCTGGTGTGTATAATCTTTATATGACAGGTTTTACAAAAAATAGAAAACATTTAATGGATTCAGAATTTACAAATATAACAGGATTGCCTGAAGATTTACAATATACAAATCCCGGTATACTTTGGACATCAGAATGGATTAATTTTAGTGCACAAATAACTGATGGTGTAGATTTTATAAACACTAGTGGACTGACTGGTGATGGAGGACCACATGCTACCGGTTTTACACCATATATTCAAGATGAAATTGATGGTGGTATTCTTTCTGAATATCATATAGTTGATGGAATAGCAAATGGTGCTGGGACTATTTATGATGAGATATATCCAGGTTCAGGTGATGATGCTACATTTAATAATTATTATACAGATGGTGAAGGTATTGAGATAGGAGATGGAGCTGGTTATAATAATATTCCAGCTTTGATTGAAAATAATGCTGGTAGAACTTTAACAATAGCAGGAAACCCAGTAACAGAACTTACACTAGGGGATATATATACTAATCATATAGATAACTTAATTGATTGGGAAAAGGTTCAATCAAAAACTGCTGTAGGTTCATCATATGAACCCTTTGTAGGAAATGGTGGATTTTTACCATTAACATTTGATAGAGGAACTGAACCATACATTACACGACCTATACCATCACACTCTGATAATGGAAATGGTAGAGATAATATTGTTTCGGCACATTTAGAAGATGCTGTAAGACTAGCTAAATATGCAATATCAGCTGATGGTGTCAAATTTATGGGTATACAAATGGTTTCAGGTTTAGGTGCTTATATGGTTCATAGAGATATAAAACATGGTTCTGCCGTTAATATGACTGAACCAGGTAAAAAAGCCAATCAAAGAAAATATGATGATATAGAAGCAGGTTTAGTTGGAGGTCATCAACAATTTCAATATTTTTATAATCCATTGTCTTTATTTTCATCAAATATTCCATTTGTAAAAGTTAGAGTAACTCGAAGTTGGGTACTTGACGAATCTAAATATACTGAAAGAAAACGAGATGGTTTTATGGGTGCACTCGATGTCTTTAAAAATAAAAATGCTAAATTAAATATGGATGTATTTAAACAAATAGACCCATCATTCGGAAAACCATTCAATAACCAAAAAAAGAACTCAGAAGAAATTTCAACTTTAGGTGGTGATTTAGTAAATAATGTAAATGAATCTATAGATGGAACTCCAGTTAATGTTGAAGGTATTGTAGGTGACCAAATGACATTAGCTCCTATTGATAAAGATGACATTCCAGCAATTTCAAAACCAGCTGATAAAAATATTCATAGTGTTAAACACGGTTATCCATTTTATTTTAAAGATTTAAGAAATGAGAAAATATTAGCTTTTAGAGGTTACATTGAAGATATAAATGAAAATGTGAATGCAAATTGGGCTGAATCTACATTTATTGGTAGAAGTGAACCTGTATACACTTATCAAAGTAGTACACGAGATTTAAATTTTACGATGAAG
>CEUX01093797.1_pt1 | contig 13883 bp, 34 predicted proteins | sample 531361 | NCBI WGS metagenome assembly CEUX01 (sample SAMEA2622736, study PRJEB7988) | marine metagenome | isolation source: saline water (ENVO:00002010), including
CTAACAGCTTCTAGTTCTGCAACTTTATCTTTTGTTGATGGAACAAGCGATGTTGTTCTTGATAATACTTACAAAGAATACTTTTTTACTCTTAATAATATTCATCCAGCAACCGATAATAATACTACTACAAACTTTTGTTTAGTTAATTTTAGAGATGGTGGAAGTGATTATGATGCTACTAAAACAACAACAGTTTTTAGATCATATCATTTTGAAGATGATAGTGGACAAAATTTACAGTATCAAACCGATCATGATTTAGCACAAAGCACAGATTTTCAAAAAATTGCACAAGGTATGAGTTCAGATAACGATCATGGTGTGTCAGGATATTTGTATTTATATAATCCTAGCGACACTACTTTTGTAAAACATTTTATGTGTGTTACCAATAATGCTCATGCTGATAATGCTAGTTATCAATGGCATATTGCAGGTTATTGCAATACCACTTCGGCTATAGATGGTGTTCAGTTTAAAATGACCACAGGTAACATAGACGCTGGAGATATTTGTTTATATGGAATTAATTAAGGAGGAAACATGGCAAGACATCATTTAATCAATGGAATAAAAGTTCCATTTACTGCTGAAGAAGAAACTGCAAGAGATGCAGAAGAAGCTCAAGCTGTAAAAGATAAAGAAGCAAGAGAAGCTGTCGAAACAGCAAGAAAAGCTAATGTTTCATCTGCTAAAACTAAATTAAATAATTTAGGTTTTACAGCGGATGAAGTTAAAGACGCTTTTAATATATAAACATCTCAAATGAATTATATGCTTACAATGATTCTTTGTAGTGGTGTTTCTTTAACTTGTTTACCACCTCTTCCACTTACAAATACTTTTTATGAAGATGAATATTCATGTTTAATAAAAGGTTATGAAAAATCTATTGAACAAATGGAAGAAATAGGTAGATTTGATGTCAATGAAAATGGATTATTTGTAAGATTTTATTGTACACCAGAGGAAAAACCTAATGTCTAAAAAAAAAATTATAACATCAAAACAATTTACTGAAATTCCAACGGGTATTAGACTTTCTACTCACGAAAAAATATGTGCCGAAAGAATGAAAACTTTATTTAAAGCAATAGATGAAATGAGAGTTGAAGTAAAACAATTAAGAAATGATGTAAGCAAGGGTAAAGGCGCAATTAATTTACTAATTTTATTAGGAGGTCTAGCAGGAATAATACTAGGTTTTCTAAAATGGAATGGCTAGGCGTAAAAAGGCAGTAGCTGGTTTAATAAGCGAACTTTCTGCACAGCTTAATATTGCAAAAGACCCCAATATCCTAGTATTTACACCACTTGGCGGACTTGGACCAATAGATATTGTTACTTTAAATATGTCTACAGGAGAGTATACTGCTTATGATGTTAAGTCTAAAAATTATAGAAAACAAGACTACATTTCAAAAGATGGCTATAAAAGAAAAACTAAAGGCACTCTTATTGCAAGAAAAACTACTAAAGAACAAAAAAAACTAAAGGTAAAAATCATATATGCAAACACTTAAAGGTTCAGATCCTAGTGAAATTTTAAATGAATATAAAGATCAAATAAGAATACTTAAACAACAAATAGCAGAATTAGAAGACGCAGGAAAATCTAAAGATGCTGCAAATAAAAGATGTTTGCAAAAACTAGAGTTCTGTAATAAAGACTTAGATATAGCTTTATCTAAAATTAAAGAATTAGAAGAGGAGAATAAAAAATATGCCATTTGAAATGATAACAATGTTAGGCTCTACTGTACTAGGTGGAGTAATGAGCATCTGGTCGCAAAGCATTAAAGCAAAACAAGCAGAACAAAAAATGTTATTGGCTAGAGCTGAGGTACAACAAAAAGGCTTTAAAGAAGCTAGAGAATACGATAATAAAGGTTTTCAATGGACTAGAAGAATTATAGCTTTAACTGCTGTTTTTGCGATAGTATTATTACCAAAACTAATGCCAATATTACAACCAGATACAAGTGTAATTGTGGGTTATTTAGAATTTAAACCTGCATTTTTTTTCTTACCTGAAAAAGAAATAATGAAATGGGTAACATTATCATCTAATAGTTTGGTAATTACACCATTAGATACCAACTTAGTATCTGCTATTATAGGGTTATACTTTGGTGGTTCATTAGTTAAAAAATAATGACTATAGGAAATTTTGATCCAAGACTCATTACTCAATATAATGAGCCAAGATTTTTAATTCACTTTCAATGGGGAAATTCTGAAAAAGTATATAGATATGCTTTAGTTGAAACAATGGAAGCATCTGAAATTACTCAAAAAACAAAGCAAAAAAAGGATGAAATAAATCTATCTCAAAAAGAGATATGGGAAAAAAAATATAGAAAATAAATGGCAAAAGCACCAAAGTGGGGAGTAAATACCTATGTAAAAACAACAAAAAAAAGCATAGGAAGGCACAAAAAAAATATGTCCAAGAGTGAGAAAAAATCATATAAGAAGTACCGTGGACAGGGAAGATAATATACTATAAACATTAAAAGGGGAGATAAATATGATGGATAGAATAAATGCTATTATGTTTGAAGCTAAACACTTTTGGTCTGAGCATAAAAAAGTTGTAATAGCTTTTGGTATTATTTTAGTTATTGCAATACTAATGTAGTTATGAAGATAAGCGAAAAAACCTCAGTAGCTATGCCGATCAAGAATATGATTGGAATAATTGTTGGGGTTAGTATGGGAATTTTTGCTTATACAGAACTAACTGCCAGGCTCACTAGCTTAGAAACTTCAAGAGAGTTGTTTAGTAGTGATTTGCTCAAAAAGTCTGAGCAAGTTCCTACAGATCAAGAACAGTTTATGTTGCTTGAACATATATCAGGACAAATAGAAGAATTAGAAAAAGAAATGCAAGGCATGAGAAATAATACAGTTAATCTTAATAGAGCTATGACTGATATAGAAAAAATATTACAAGACATAGAGGATATGAAAGATAAAATTAGAAATAATGGGAATCATTAAATGGTTGAAGTTGTTTTTGCCTTATTACTTATTGTAGATCACGAAATTAAAGAGCATCGTATTCAACCAAGTCTTAGTAAATGTTTAAAAGCAAAACGTTATGCTATGAGAGATAAAAAATCTACTGATAGAGTTACTTATAAATGCCTAAAATCTAAAGCAGAGCTTGAGGTTTATATGGGAGAAAAAAAAATTATAAAATTAATATTGGAATAATATAGAAATATATATTATGAGTCTATATTATGAATTATCGTTTTAGTTTTTCTGCAATTTTAATTATATTATTGTGCATTTTAGCATTTTGTGGTGGACCGGCTTATTCTGGATCTACACAAACAAATACATCTGGAAGCAATACAGCGATTGAAGGTGGATATGAATCAACTACTACGACTACATATCAATCTGGGTCAGAATCCACAACTACAACCAATAATACCACAAACTCAGATATAAAATCTTCACCACCAACCGCTTCTGCTCCATCCTTTAATGCTATGACACAAGATGTATGTGCTGTTGGAGTTTCTGCAGGAATACAAACTTTTGGAATTGGAATTAGTGGTGGAAAACACGTAATAGATGAAAATTGTGAAAGATTAAAACTAGCTAGAATACTTAATGAATTTGGTATGAAAGTAGCTGCTGTTGCTATATTATGCCAAGATGAACGTGTGTTTGAATCAATGATACAAGCCGGCACTCCTTGTCCAATCGATGGAAAAATTGGAAAAGAAGCTAAAGAGCTATGGTCTAAATATGATCACGAAAGACCTGATTATAAAACATATATTAAGCGTATGGATGATAGAGAAAAAAAAGAAAAAGAAATAGCTAAAAAAATAGCTCTTGATGAAAAAAAAAGAATTGAAGCGGAAATTAAAATGACTGAAGAATTAGAAAAAATAGATAAAGAATTAAAAAAAGAAGAACTTAAAAATTTAAAGAATGTTAGATAATGCCTAGACCTGTACTAAAATGGATTGTAAGATTAAGAATGTGGTATGCAGATATTCGTGGTCATCATGGTAAAAAATGGAACTATGAACCATCAGAAAATTATATGGGAAGAAGAAATAGAAAATGATTTGGTTAATATTAATGATAGTAGGAGCATTATATGCGATGTATGTTATTGGCAAGTTTGCTGACGATCTTAACCCTTACAACTTCAGCAGAAGAGATAACGACAGGTAATTTAGTTACCAATGGTAATTTTGAAACAGGCAACAGTAATGGCTGGACCACCTCTGGTAATGTACAAGTATTAAGTGATTGTTGTGAGCTTAATAATGTTGCTAGTAATTACGATTTAGAATTTGGTAACAGCGGATCTATACAACAAGATTTTAATTTATCTACAGATACTATAACTCAAAATATGTTAAACAATGGTATAACATTAGATTCTTCTATTGATGCACAAAATGGTGAATGTGGTGTTGCGGGATGTTGGGGTGGTCAAGGTGCAGCAGACACATTTACAAATATACTTACAATTAAAGATTCTGATGGTAATACCCTTGCAACTAATACTACAATAAGAACAGATGTAACTGGTATTGATGGCGCAATATTTACAGACAGATTAATATATAATGGAACAGGATCAAATGTAGGTAATATACATTTATCAGGATCTGATGCCAATGCTCCTTCTACTCTTGGTGGTCCTAACTTAGATAATATTTCTGTTACCATGACTTACGATAACACAGTTATAGCAACTGAGATTGTTGAAGAAATTAATAATATATTTGAAGAGTTTGAGGAAATAACATTTGAACCCATGTTAGTTGTTATGGAGGAAATTCCTTTAGAAGAAATTATGGAAGAAGAAATAATTATGGAAATAGAGGAGATGCCTGTAGAAGAAAAAATAAGCACTTCTTTTTTTTCAATGATATTACCACAAGAGGAGGAAATATATGAAGAGACAGAAGAAATCATTGCTAGCTTCTTACCTATGGTTTCTCAGGAAGAGGAAACTTTTAAAGAAGAAGAAATTACAGAAACTAGATCCGTACGAATGGAATCAACCGAGGAAACAGAAGAGCCAACAAAAATGACCGAAGAAACTTCTGAAGAAGAACCTAAAGAGATGGCAATGTCGCCAAACAATAATCCAGGTAATAGTGGATCTTCACAAAAAGAAATTAAAGAAGAATCTTCCCCGGCAATAAAAGAGTCAAATGAAAAAGAAAAAGAAGAAGTTAAAGAAGAAATGAAAGAAGAAAAATCTACTGTTAAAAATAATAAATTTGCCAAAGAAAAAAAAATAAAAAAAGAAAAAACTATTGTTAAAAATCTTGATAAAATAATGGATAAAATTGATAAAGATATTAAAGATATATCTAAAAATTTAGCTGTTAAAAATATTATAAAAATGGAAGCTATGACAAGTGAACAGGTATCATTAAATTTATACGCAAATATGGCATTTTATAAATCAAAAGATATATATTTAGATCAATTAAATATCTTTGATAATAGGCAATTATATCCAAATACTAATCTTGCAAGTTATACCCAAAATGATAGTATAGAAATCAAAGCAAGAAAACTTAATAAATTAAACATTAAAAAGCAAAGGCTTTTAATGGAACTGGAGGCATTAAAAAATGGTTGATGGTATTAAAAAAAATTTAACAAACATAGTAGTTGTTATAGGATTGGTAGGATCTATTGGTGCGGGATTTAGTAAATTCGCTAAAATGGAAAGCACTATTGAACAGTTGGCAAGCAAAACAACTGTAGATTATTCTGCACAAATAGCGGTACTAGAAGAAAAAGTAGCAGCGCTAGAAAACGTTGATACTTCACACGATCATCCAGTTACTCATGATCATACTAAGTCTTTAGTTAATGCTAAAGAAATTGAATTATTAAAGGTTCAAATAGAAGAAATTAAAATTGCTACATCTAATCCTTTATCACAATAAATGGTAAACAAAGCTTGGAATAAATCTAAAGCTGTAAGATTGTGTGGCTGGTGTAATACTTGTAAAAAAGAATTATTAAGCAATGAGGGTGGTTGGATTATAACCGCAGAAAAAAAATATTTTTGCCATGATGGTCGTGATGGTAGTTGTTTTGATAAGTATTGTGAAGATCAAAAAACAAAAGCTGAAGACGCTTCTTACGAAAGTAATTAAATTAAAACTCCGTTATACCATCCTAATAAAAAACAAAGTACAATCATAAATCCAAAAAACATTAATAAAAAATATAACTCTTCCATTTAGGTGATATTTGCTTTTAACTCCTCATACTCTTGCCATAAAGTTTGTTCCGGAGACCAAAATCTTCTTTTGTCTCTTTTCATGTTGATACTATGTAAAACCGTGGTATGATCGTTGCCAAAAATTCTACCTATTGCACAAAAACTCATATTAAATTTTTCAGATAATAAATTAAATAATATATTTCTAGTTCTACATATATCCTGTCTGCGAGACCTAACTACCATAAGTTCGTTTTTACTAACTTCGTAACGTACACAAATTTTATTTATAATACTTTCAATAACTAGCTTAGTTGGTTTTCCAAAAGAATATCCAACAATTCTTCTTGGTGTGTATTCTTTTCTATTTTTTTTATTATTATGATCCCTGGCAAGTACATAGCCATTTCTAAAACCACTTTTATAAATAGCTTTTTCTTTTTTACTTAAATCTTGATACATTCCTGCTTTCATAGCAAGTTTTATTTCTTTAAGAAATATTTTGGTCATAGATTCCCCTAGGTTTGTTGTCGTTTTTTTCAATTATAAATTTAATGACTATCTTGCCATTAAAAGTTCTTGTGTCTGCACCACTTTAGCCATTAATCTGATACTATCTTTATGATATTTCTCAGCTAAGACCTTTGTCTCCAGAAACTTTCTGTGTTTCTTTTCTTGGAGATCTCTGTACTTTTGCAGACGAGTCCTTAACTCGTTCATCCTTCTCCTTATTCACTTTTGAAAAGTTAATTTTAATATCATCAACTTTTATTTCTACAGATTCACCTTTGGCGCTAGGATCTGCAGCCTTCTCTACGTTGTCAAAGCGTTCTACTTGCGTAAAACTAGCTTCGCCATATTGATACCTTAGATATTTAGACATTTTTATCCTTTTTGTCTACTGTTTTTTTATGCAGTTCTTTAGCCATTTTTGAGTATATTTCAAGGTCATTATAGCTATCTGCCTTATATTTTTTAGTTGTTCTGTATAATTTAAGAGCCATCATAAGTTGTGCAACTTGATATGGTTTCATATCATCTTTTAAAATATCATGCAAAATAACATTAAACATGATAGCTAATAATCTAAAGTTTTCTTGATAATCGCCATAATCTTTATGACGATCTTCTATAATTTTATTTAATATTTTTTCGTTAATATCTATTGTGTCCATATTGTTTTTCAATGAGGCGAGGAAAACAACTAAAAGAAAAAAGCCAGAAAGGATTGGCTAAAAAACCCCGCCTCAAAGTTTTACAAAAATGTTACCATCTTTGCGGTTTATTATTACCATACGATTGCTGTTTTGCAAAAGGTTTTGGTGCATAAGTTGGCGTTGAACCAGCGCCTCCTGAACTGCTACCTTTTGAGCTATCGTTTGGTGTTAATTGCACAGTAATGTTGCCAGTTGGCTGTCCATCTTCTGCGAGTTCATCAAAGGCGGCTTGATTATACCAATCATCCCCTATTTTTACACCTATTCTCCAAGTTTTTCCGGGAGGTGATTTTGGATTAATGGGTGCTACATAGCTTGGGTGATTGGGAGCTGACCTTTGATTGTTTGGGGTAAGTTTTATATATATCTTATCCATTTTGCTTTGCTCCTGTTTGTAGTTTAATCTTCCTGTTGTCAAAATGATTCATTAAATCTTTATATATTGCAGGATGATTTTTGATTGCATCATTAAATTCATTTTTAAACTGTACATCTTTAAGATATTTTAATCTTGAAAGGTGTAAAGCCTCATCAATGTTTTTAATGATTTCTTTTACTGAAGTTACCCTTTTTTTAGGATATTTAATTACTTCAGCACTTTGGTCCACCTTTGTATTCGGTATATTAAGATCATCTAATTCTTCTTTTGAAGTGATGCTCTCATCCAGAATACCAAAGACAGATAAAGCTCTTGATATAGCAAAGGATTCTGTTAGTTCCATTGCTTTAGGTTTATTGTTCCTAAAAACTTTTGCATGACCGGTAGCCAATACACCATCAGGACTTATAATTTCTGCTTTACCAATATAGCAATCATCATAAGTCATAATATATGTTTTAATACCTAACTCTCCCGCAAATTCCTCAGTAAAAAATTTAAGTTTACTTGTGGCTTTTACAGTAGTTGTTCCATGCTCATTAATGTAAGTTCCTTCTTTCTTACATTTGTCTATTACTTTTTTTATTCTTTCTTTCATGTTTCCTTTGTTGTTATTATTATAATGGTAGTAAACCCCATACTTTTTGTGCATAAATAAAAGTATATGTTCCAACTACTTTTGCTTTATATATTAACCAAGTCATAGTTCTCCTTTCTTTTTATTGTTAATTTATCCCCACAATTGTTTAATTGTTTTTAATTGATCAGCACTTAAATCTTTCATCATCCAATGATTAAGATCAGGTTTTTCTACATATTGTGCTGCGATTTTGGGGTCGCCATTACTTAATATAAGTAATCTTTGAATTGTTTTAGCTTTTTCAATCATTTCATTATAACAATATTTTAAATGATCATCCCATAATGCAGGATGACTGTCATCAAAAATAATAAAATCATTTTCATTTGCATAAAATAAAAATGGAGTTTTACCACTCGCAATTTTATAAAAAGCTACTTGAGTTATATTAACCGGATCAGGTTCATTTGGTAATTTTTGAGTATAAAATCTTATGTCCCCTTTATAATCTTTTGCGGTAGGTGGTTTAGTTTTACATTCGGCAAAATTTAAATCAGTTTCAAAATCTAATCTACCCGTAACTCCTAAAGCTAAATCTTCTGGCAACATATCAACATATCTTTCACACTTTAGTTCATCCTCTCCAAAAATATTTTTTACAGCTTTTAAAATTTGTTGGGTAGTACCATGTAATTTATCTTTAATTTCTTCTTTGATTTGTTTGTCTCTGTCATCAAAACTTTCTTTAGTATAAAGTTTATATTCGTGATTAAATATTTTATCATAATCTCTATCTTTAACTTCCTCTCTCTCAGCTCCACGAAATATATATTTACCTACTAATCTTTGAGCCACATTACCGGTTAAACTTCCATAACCTAATTTATATTTTTTCTTATCGGCTCGTCTCTGTTTTTCAGTACGACACCAATAATCAACAATGTGCATGGCAATAGGTTTATTTCTTGATAACTGAGAGAAAGAAAAATGTTTCAAACCCTCTCCACCTGATAAGGTTTGAATTATATCTTCTAGTTGTTTTTTCATTTATTTCCTTTTTGTTGTTCTATTCTTTATATATTATTACACCATATTGTCTACTAAATAATTTATTATTTTCTTGCTTTAAATAACCGCTATGGTAATAGGTATTCTTCTGCAACAATAGGAGAAAATATGACATTAAAGGAATGGATAGCTAAAAATAAATATAGCTATTCTCAAACCGCACAAAAATTTGGTATTATAAATATCAACCCAGCCACTAATATTCAAAGATATGCAAAAGGGGAAAGAATACCACACCCGAAGGTAATGAAGAAAATTTTTGATGGTACAAAAAAACAAGTTCAACCTAATGATTTTTATGAAGAATACTGGCAAAGAGAGCAAATTTAAATACGATAAAGTTAAAATAATTTGGTGGGATATTTGTAGTTCTACTGAAAGCTGGATAGCTGAAGAAGATATATTGAAACATGATGTGTCAGTTTGTGAAGATGTTGGCTATATCTATAAAAAAACTAAGGACAAATTGTGGCTATTTACCTCTTATGCTGAAGATCGAGATGGCTTAGAGGTTGGAGGACTTACTTGTTTTCCAAGAAAAGTTATTAGAAAAATTGAGTTATTAAAATGACAAATGAGGGTATGTGGAAAGAGCTAGAATTATCTGAAAAAGTAAAGGAATTAAAAAAGGAACTTAAAAAAATAAAACAAGATAAAAAAAGAGGTGAAAATGATTTAGAAAAAACAATAGATATACTTACAACTGATAATGATATTAAAGATTATGAGATAGGATTATTAAAAGAAAAAATTAAAGAATTACTAAAGGAAAAATAATGGCTAGATGGACTTATTATAAGTCTAATGGTGATTACAATGATTGGCATAGGCAATTTGAAGGTCTGGCAGGTATAGATCTGGATTTTTGTGAGGTGTGTCCTAAGTGTTATGAACCATTAGCGGTGAAAGAGACTTGTTTCGATAAAAATCAACAATTTAAAGCTACAACCCTTACAAAAATGGTCGGTGAACGCCTAAATATACCCGCCTTTTTAATATTTTACACTCCATTGGACAATGACACCATGAAATTCAGAATTAAACGTGTGAGTGAGCCTACGACAGAAATTTATGAAGTCAGCCAGAAGGAATGGTTAAATTATTTATATTCGTTGCAGGAAGAACACAGGAGGTGTTGTAAATATGCAACAAAGGTATGATCCTCATATAAGAGTAAAGTTTGCTTTATTTGATGACCCGCAGTTTAGATCAATTCCAGAAAACCACAGATCCCACGCCTATCTGGTGTTTATCTGTCTATTAAAATTTGCTAACTCTAAAACCCTAACTTGTTATCCTCGCAAAGCCACCATTGCTGATATGTCTGGTCTATCTAGGACCACTATATACAGAGCTACACTATGTTTGGAAAAAGCGGGTATTATAAAGAAAAAGAGATTAAAATCAACTTTATTATATACAATAAACCCCAAGTATATTGTAGGTTATAAGCCAGAGAGTTCACAGAGAAACATAGATGTTTCAGAGAGAAACATGGGTGTTTCTGTTAGACCACTATTAGAAGAACTATCATATAGAACTAACATTAATACTAGCATTAACCTTTTTATAAAAGGTCTTTCAGGTAGTGGTAGCGATAATGAACGTATTATAGAAGAATTAGCGAATAAATACCCCCCTGAACAACTAAAGAAAGCAATAATTGATAAAGACAACCCTTATTTTTGTAAAAAGGCTTTAGAGGTACAAGAGGATAAGAATAAGACGTATGTTCACAAAAACATTATATTAAAAGCTGTGGATGATGTTCGTAAAAAAACTAATTATTTCTATAAAAATAAGGTAGCTAAAAATAAGGATAAATATGGCAGGATTTCAGCAACGAAAAATTTTTTGTCAAAGTCTTACAAGAAGGACTAAAAGACCTTGTCAAGCAAAAGGTTTTCCTCTTGCTAATGGGATGTTTTTTTGTAGATTCCATGGCTACAATAATATATTAGGATTTAATAAAAAGAACTATACTGATGACACAAGAATTAACCAACTCCAAGCACTCTACCAATTCAGAAACAAATCAAGGGAAGAAGTCTCAAAATACTATTATGAAAAAGTCAAGCCAAGAATTGGAACTAATCAAAAATCAAGATATTATCATAAGCAATCTTATAGAAGGAAAAACCCTTACAGAAATAATAAAGGACAAGGCGCTAAACCCATCACAGATCAGCTTGATGAAATTATACTCCATCTTAAAAAAAAACAAAGAATTGAATAATAAAATTATTGATGCTCGTAAAATTGGAATTCAAACTCTAATTGATAAATTATTACAAATCTTTCAGTATCAAGAGGTAGAAAACCCTAATCAAATATTGTGGATTCGAGAAAAGACAAAATTTATTACTTATCTTGCTGGTAAATTAACTGATCTTTATTCTGATAATAAGCCGACAAAAATTGAAACAGATCAGAAAATTCAAGTGTCTTGGTCAGATACTCCTGATCTGCTGGACCTAAACGCTGAAGAAATTGCTGATATAGAACACCCCTCGCCAAAATAAAATGGCAAAGTGTTTTCAATTTTAACTCATTCATTTATTTAAGAGAAATTTCTTTTTTCATTTGTTTAGCATCTTCAAGTTTATCTTCAACAATATCTTTTAAAATGCTTTCAACTCTATCTTTAACAAAATGCATACACTCCCTATCGGACATTCTTGTTAAGCACTCTCTCATTACTAAATGCATAACAAAGGTAAAATCCGTGTACTGTCTTGATTGTTTCCAGATTTTACTATCTTCAATGGAAGTCATCATATTATCTAATTTATCAAAAGTAAGATCCATTAATTTATCTAAAGACTTATCTTCTTTTGAATATTTGGTTTTCTCTTTTGTTTTTTTAGTCATTTTTTTTCCTTTCTTTTGTTTGTGGTTGTAACACTCCTACTAACTTTGCTTCTTTATAGTTTTCACTTTCAATGCATAATTCACCCTCTATATCTATTCCACCTACATCTTCCAATATCTTTTGAGCTTGTTCTTCTGTATCTGCGTCTATCTCATAATAATAAAAACAAGGTACATTAAATTGATATGTTTTTTTAGTCATCTTTTTTCCTTTCTATTTGTTTAAAATATTATAGCTCCAAGAATAAAACCTATCACAAAACCAATTATTCCCTCCCTATAATATATTAGCCAAAATTGTATTTTATCTTTCATATTTATTTCTTTTTACCCATTTTCTTTGTTGCTTATATTGTTGCTCAACACAATCTTTAATCATTAAGCAAAATTCACCTATGGCTTTGTCAATAGGAACTTTTTTTCCTATCTTATTTTTTACCATTTTATTATTGTGAAAATGCCAATCTGCTTTTTGTTCTAAAGCGGTATTAATTATTTCAACATAATCTTTTATTAATACCACCTTATATTTCTTTAGCTTTTTAGCTGTACTTCCCCACTTCATTATTATTCCTCCCAACTTTTTACCAATATTTCTTCTGGCATATCGTCCAAGTCTTTAACTCTGGCTTTGTGTTCTTCTTCCTCTTCCCATTTTTTTATTTGATTTAATAAACCCTCTGCACATTCATGACGTCCATAAATAATGTCATCTGTACCATCAGAGCATATTTCTGCTTCTTTATTGTCAAAAGCATCAGCAACATCTTGGTTATTTTTAACTTCTTCCTTTAACCATTGTTTAATTTTATTTAGTATATTCTTGTTCATTTGTTCCTTTCGTTTGTTCTTCTTTTTCATAAAAAGTATTTTTATTTATTTCTATATATAAAAAAGAATTATGTTCTAAATATGTCAATAGTTTATTTTTTTTATTTTCATTAACATTTTTTAATCTTATTATTACTAAATCATTTACCATTATTCAGGACCTTTAATAAAATACCAAATCAACATTACAAAAAAAAATGATAATAATACCTGTAATTCTATTGGAGTATCTAAAAATAATTCAATCATATATTTAACCAAGTTTTTCTATTTTCTATTAGTTGTTTTTGTTGTTCTTTATGAAGTTTATTTCCTTTATATTGCTTATAAAATTCATAAGTCGAACAATTATTAAGAAATATTAACATAAATAACATTGCAATAATTCTAATCATTTAAAAAACACCTAAAAAGGTTAAAATAATTAAACTAATTAAAATTATAACAATATTTAAAAAAATTATTTCTTTTGGCATATTAAGCAACCTCCTCAGCTTCGTACTGATGTGGCTCAGGATGTTCTGAACACTCTAAAAACATTTGACAAATTTGATATATAACATCATCACTAACACGAATAGAAGCACCGTCAAACCAATCCATATACCAATATTCAATGTAATTTATATTTTTATCGTAGTCAGTATAAATTCTAAACTCATCACTAGGACCACCCCAAGACATTTGAAAACGCCAATAGCCACA
>CEUX01103563.1_pt1 | contig 13854 bp, 2 predicted proteins | sample 531361 | NCBI WGS metagenome assembly CEUX01 (sample SAMEA2622736, study PRJEB7988) | marine metagenome | isolation source: saline water (ENVO:00002010), including
CAAGGGAGCTCTCAGCCGAGGAGATTCTCGGGGTAGTTCCCCCTGAAAAAAGGGGCTCTCTTCCATCTTGGAGGGATAGCTTGGTCCAGCATATGGAGAGAAACGGGTTTACCCTTACTGAAAGGTAGGGTTCTACCACAAGAACTCTATTAAATAGATCAAGAGGACGGTTAAGAAGAATCCGCTCAAACAGTAAAAAGTTAGCGTTAAAAGGTCTTTTCCCATAGCTCAATCGGGTTGCTCTTCCTGGTCCGGGGATCCCTTTGTTGTCAGCGGGCTTAAAATACGGCATTATGCAGGGGATTGATAGTCTGCCATTAGGCGACTTGAAGCAGAATTACCCCCAATGCAATGGAGCCCAAGTTTACCGTCGCCAAAAGGCGTAAAGTCCCACTTATTGATTTTTTTACGCCTATAAACACAGGCCAAACAGTGAGCATATTGCTAATGTTCGACGAGCATTGGGATAATCCTCACAGCGATCAAGACCTCATGGCCAAGCACATGCAGCAAGCGTGTGACGAGGGGTGGCCAATCGTCAAAGGGGGAGACAGTCTTTGTCTGATGCAAGGGAGATATGATCCCAGGCGAGCAAGGACGGATATTCGGCCAGAACATGATAAGCCTGACTATATCGACGCCATTGTTACCGGGTATTCTGATTTCTGTGAGCCTTACGCCAACAATATTGCCTTCATGGGTCGAGGAAACCATGAGTTGGCAATTCTTCGACACTTGGAGACAGATGTGATCGAAAGGGTGGCTGAGAGGTTGCGCATGTCAGGGTCCAATTTGGTTGTTGGGGGCATAGGGGGGTGGATAATTGTTCAAATTTGGGTGACTAAAACTGCCCGGATAGCAGTTCCTATTTACTATACTCATGGATACGGCGGCGGAGGCCCTGTAACTAAAGGAGTTATACAAACTAATAGGCGAGCCGTGGTTTATGGGGACGCGCAGATAATCATAAGCGGTCACATCCATGAAGAGTGGAATGTCACAATGGTCAGGGAGAGGCTGAACGTGCAAACCGGAAGGACGCATCGAGATGAGCAACTTCATGTGTGCGTTCCGACATACAAGCAGGAATACGACCCAGAAAACAGTTCATGGCATTCCCAGATGGGTAGGCCCCCAAAACCTATCGGGGCGACCTGGTTGGATTTGACCTTGCAGCGAAGCACTGAGGACAACATTCCCTTAAAAAGGCAATCCGGGAAGACTCCATTTTACAAAGCCCTTGTTGATTGCCGTAGAGCCAAGTAATGCAATGGCATCTGTCGATTTCCCTTTCCCGGCTTCTGTTCGCATTGGCGGATTGGAAGTAAAAGTTCGCTGGGAGCATTCGGCAGGGGAAGGAGAGCTATTTGGGTCTTACCTGGGAGGGCCTCCGGTTATCACTTTGTATCTGGACAAGTGCTCTACTGAAAAACTCGCTTGGTCCACTTTGATACACGAAATGAACCACGCCGCCTTAGATATCGGGGGGGTTTCTTATGTCCTGACAGAAGAGAGAGAGGAAGCCGTGGTAAGAAATCACGACTCCCTGCTTATACCTGCCCTTCGGGCCTTGCTCAGGAGATATCCCAACTCTTGATCCAGCCGGGTTATTATTGATCCGGATACCGTAGCTTATAGAGTTCCGGGTAGTTTTGCTTTCGCAGCAACGCCTTAATCAGCGACTGGGTCTTAGATACCGTTTCCTTGATTCGGGTAGCGTGAACCTCACTGTAAGGTCTCCCTTTCCATCCGGGACCCAATATGCTTCTTGCCATTCTTCCTGCTTGCTCGTTTGCAGACCTGTATACGTCATCTGGAAGCTCTATTGTGACCCTCTTCTTGTCGATGTCAGCAGACAGGTATCGAGGGATCTCTCCGATTGCTACTTTTGCCGAAGGATCCCCGGTTTTTAGGTTGTAGTTGCGGATCCAGACATCTATCTCGTCAGGGTCTCCATCAAGTATCGGCTTGGTGGGATCCATGATCCGTATAAGCGCATCTATCGCTCCACCCATTTCTGTTTCTTTCCCTGGATGCCGGCGCATGGGCTCTCCCCAGACGGACATCCGGATCGGACTGCTTTGCGGGTAAATGTTGTGCTTTACGGTCTGCGCCAAGGACTCAACAAACCCAGCGTCCTTCGAGATGACCTTGTCTCTTATCCATTTGTCCGAGTCTCTTAGCGGTTGGCGAATAAGGTTTGGCGTGAATCCGGTGGCGAAATTGGCTATGTAGTTGACCAGTTTTCGGTCAGGGGAATCGAATGCGCCTACCGCATCGCTTATTCCCTGCATAAACGTCTTGTCTTGTGTTTGCGCCACCATCTTCTTGCTGAAATCCATCGCTGCTACGCCAAAGTCATCGCTGTGTCGCATGGAATTCATCGCGTCAATGCTAGTGGATAGCATAAACGCAAAAGGCTCTATTCGCGCATAAGATCGCACTTCCCCTCCGACTACAGGCCACCAATCTGGTATTCTAATCGACTGACCCGGCATTTGCGCCAGTTTGGCTTGGGTTCGCTCTCCTTTCTTAGTCATCTTCCACGGATCACTTCCTGTAATCCACGGGCGAGGATCGTCTTCATCGTCTTGAGATTGAGACCACTCCCAGAGAATAGCTGTTACGGACCACGCCATGATTTGATCGGTCAGGTCCTTGATGAACCTTGCCTGGTTATAAAGCTGCCTACGGCGATCCAGAGCCTGATCAGGGTCGGTCAGGTTTTTCTTGAGGGCGTCAAATTCCTCCTGCGTGATTGCTCCTTCTTTGAGGGCCTTGCGGGCTCTTCGGCTGGGTTTTTTCCGGCGGAGGTCTCTTTTATACCCAACACCTGCCCTCACTGAGTCAAAGAACATTACCGCTAGCCCTAGCGGGCTAAGTGCTATTCCCTGCTTGAATATGTTTGTGGGGGTATCCACAAATGGGAACGGAATATTCAGCAATTTTAAGGCCGGGATGTTCTTGCCCTTGGGGCGTCCGCTTCTTCCGGCGTTTATCCAAGTTGCTACCTTGTCGAGTGCGTTCAACGCGCTCCGGCCAGTCGGGTCCAACGGAGTGGTAAAAGTGATCTCTTGCGAAGTGCCCATGGCTTGAAGCCACGCCATGCTACCAGGTTTCATTTCCTGTTCAAAAATGGCATCAAAAGCCGCTTTGCGATCTTTCTTTGACTTGATTCCTTTCGACTCGTTTCTGGCAATTCGGTTTGCGTTTACGACCGCAAAAAGCTGGCCAAAAAACGTCTTAATAAATTCGTCAGCGGCCGTAAGTGCTCTAAATGAAACGCTGCGCATGAACCACCCAAGTGGCCCCCTGATCTGGTTGTACTTGCTCTCGTTCTTTAGCTGGCCTTTTGCGTTTGCAATCACAATAGGCTCATCCATTGCCCAAGACTCAACCACTCGGCTCTCTAGCTGCCATGACCGTAGGGCCATTTTCGAAGCCTCTACAAATGCTTTTAGCACTCTTGTGAGGACTATTGGCGTGTCTGCAAGACTTGCTACCTCGTCGCTTTTCATCCCCACTATCCCGAGCAGGTCATTGATTGCCGCCCGCAATAATCCCCGGGGCGCTTGGTAGGCCCCAAATAAGAGGCCGGAACCAATGTTTACTGCGTGGGTTTGAGGGCCAGACAGGATGCTCATGCGCCAATACTCGATACCCATTTCTACTACCGATCTGTTTTCGGAGTGCATTTCGATCCGGTCGATTATCATCTTTCCGAACCATGGGTTATGTAGAACGGGAGACTTTTTCCCTGTCGCCTTTTTCTTTTTGGTTTTCGGCTTAGGCGCGGGTTTGACCGGGGTAGTTGGCTTGGCTTCATCTGCCGCCGGGTCCCCCGGGGAAGCGTCCTCGACCGGGCCATCTGCCCCAGGTGGCTGGACTGGTGCTGACGGGGAAACGTCGGACCTGGAATCAAGCTCCTCGACTGTGGGCCACCCTAGAGTCGATAAGATTTCATCTAGCGGGTCAGTGGTTTCCCCTGCCGCTTCCAGTCCCCCTAGCTTTTCTCCAGCCACCCTCATTACATCTCTTCCAACCTTTTTCAACTCGCCAATAAAACGCAAATAAAGCTCTCGCCCCTCCTTTGCGGTCATTGTTCCAGATTGAGCCGCTATTGGTATGGTTGAGCCATTGCGAATAGCATCAAGAACCGCTCTCTCCCTTTTGCCGTATCTAGAAGTGTCCCCTATCAAGGCGTCTACCGCATCTGCCAAGTCCGGGTTTTTCTCCCGTCCTACGGCCATGGATTGTTGTCGTGCGCTGTAGTCCTCAAAAATGCTGTCCAGGTCCACCCCTTCACGTTTCAAATCGTGCTTAATGACCTTTATCCGAGCAGACCACTGCTCCAGTATTGCATCATATTCTTCTTCATTTTTCGCGTTTTTGAGCTGCTTCATCACCTTCTGGTCAGGCTTGAGAAGAGCATTTGCCACAAAGAACATGTTTCTCTCCGCAGGGCTCATAAATGGGTCTCGGCGGTGACGGAACGATCTGGCCTGCTCGGATCCCACTTCATCCCAGGCGATAATCAGTTGGGTGTAGCGCATCCTTGCCTCTGGAGTGTTAAGTCTGCTGTCTATTACTCCTCTTCCGATTAGGAGTTTTGCAGCTGCGCTTTCCACGGCTGTGAAGACCGGGCGATCGCTTCGAGATACAGCTATAAGTCGATCCGAGAGGGCATCATGGCCTTCTTCCTTAACCATTTTCACAGCCTCTACGTTAATCTCCGCGTCCGTTAGCCTCATGGGGTTGCCTTCCTCATTGGCCATCTGGTGGACTCTCGCAACCGCCGGAAGAGCTCCAAGGGCCTTGTCGGGGCGACCCCCGTCAAACTGCCCTTCTGCATTAGCTCTGGCTTCTAGGTCTTTCCCTTCAATAACGTCCCTAGCATTCCTGATCCTTCTGTTGATTGTGCCTACAATGAACCTGACTTTTGCTTCTGACATTCCGAATTTCTTAGCAATTACGTCTGGGCCTACACTTTCGTCCTGCATGACGGCCTCGAACACCTCGACCATTATCGGTGGGGCGTTTAGAAGAGCCGCTTGCAAGGCGGTGTCTTCAATGTCGGCATCAGCATCAATGTCCTCTCCAGATGCTTCCAACCCTCCTTCAGCGGTCCTTGTGACGGGAAGCCCGTAAATGTTCCTCTTCCCAGGTGCAGACCGCACGGAAGGAGGGATGACGTATCCCTTCTTGTCTCTTACTACCAGATCCGCAGACCGGATATTGGAAGTGTCCGGAATGATCCAAACATGGGACTTTCCCGTTTTGCTTTGAGCTTTCAGTAACTCTTCGGGGTTCAAGCCTAGCATGGAATCAAGATCCAGTTGCTTAAACCCTGCTAGTCCCGTGTCGTATGTTTCATCCTCAGTGACAAAGGCGGATCGTTGTCCCTCTCCCGTCCGCATCTTCTGAGCTTGTTCAACGTGCCAGCGGTGGGGGTGGTGGAGCGTCTTTCTAGAGAGCAAATAGGGTTGAGCAAATGTCCCCTTTTCCCCTGTTTTCAAGAAGAAGGGGCGCACAGCCCCGTCCGGAGAAGGAACAACGGCGATAGAGCTGTCAGGGTCCCTGAAGCTGTAGCTCTCAAAAGCGCGATGAACCAAGCGGGATCCGGCCCACGAATGGATATTGGCTTTTTTAGCCCAATACAACAGGTCTCTTATGGCTTCAAAAAACCCAAACGCATTCTTGTAGTGCAAAGTGCCATAAATGGTTTTCCTGTATTCTTCGCGTACTCGCTTTTTAACTCCTGGGTGGACGCGAGGAGATGTCTCGATGGCTGTTATCAGGGCCTTCGCGGAATCGAAAAGCCCCTTCTCTGCCTTTTCGGACTCAAAACCCTTGAAAAAGGTCATCATCCGGTAGGTTTCAGAAGTCTTTTCACTAGCAAAGAAATGCCCTAATTCCGTGTTTATAGACCCCGTCGAGTCCCCCAGCTTCTCATCATCAAAAACGGTGAATCTTCCGCCTTTTCGATTAGAGTGAAAGGCAATGGTATTAAAGCCTGCTTTTTCAAATTCGGAGTGCAGGGCTTTATGCGCGGCGTCTTCGAGCTTCTTGCTCTTCCAGGTAGACTCTCCGGTTTCCTTGTCAAAAGTTTCCCCCTCTTCGATTGCGGCCATGTATTCCGCGTCATAAGGCCCCGGCTGGAACCCATTCTCGGCATTATAAGGCCCAGTGGGGAACGGAAACGAAGCCTGCCCAAAATCCTCTAAATCCAGATCGGGGGTGGCCTCCAATCCTGCTCCGCTGGCAGGCGTAACTTCTACCGCATTAGGATTTCTTCCTGTAACCTGGGAACCCGTAACCCACTTTTTGGCCCCAAGTTCATTGAGTCGATCCCAGACCGCTTTGAGTTTGTCCCTGTTTACAGATGCGACCATCCGGCCACCTCTTTGCTCAAAGAGTCCCTCGCGAACCAACTCGTTCAAAGTTGGATCCTGCCAGAACTTCCCTCCGACCTTTCTAGCCGCCGGGACACTTACGGATATGGTCTTGGTTTTGGAATCCGAGTAAATCCGCACTGCTTGATCTCTCGTAAATACTTGCGTAGACCTCTCTTTGTCAGAAAACGCTTCCCGGACCTGGGAGAACTCTTTGATCTCTGTTTGACTTTTTCTCTCTCGCTTGACCCGGGCCAGAAAATCGGCAGGTTGCATTATTCCGATGCGAGTAGCTCCATCGGAGTCCGTGTAGGTTATCACTCGACCGGACCCTGCGGATTGATCCATTGCCGCAAGAAGATTTCCGGTCAGAATCATTCTTTCGTTGCTGTAACTCCTCGTTCTTGACCACGCCTCCTCTACTGGCAAGACCCTCTCTTGGGTGTAGTATCCAGCTTGAGATCCGCCAATAATTTGGCTTGCCGACATTTTCGAAGTGTATTGGCCGTCGTTTAAGCGGAATACCAACTTGTATCGACCGGGAAGAAGCAAGTTTTCTTCGTCAAATTCAATTCTCTCTACAATAGCGTGTCCGTAGCTCTCCCCTTCTTTTCTGTAGATCCCGTGGGTGCCGACCATGTTAATGGCGCTTAAGATGATATTCATCTTCCCTCTTTGGTCTAACTGGAAACTTTCTCGGTTCTTTTCCCAATTAAGCATTTTTTCGGAAGCCTCTTTTTCTCGGGCGGCAAACGCCTCTTTGACCATGTCCGTAAGGCGGCTTTTCTCTTCTGGGTCTTTAGCTTCTTCCAAAAGGGTTTTTGCCTCTTCCGGGGTAATGGGCTCTTTCCCAATTTCCGCCTCGACCATTTCTACGTAAGAAGGGTCTGCAAATGCCGAGTTCTGCTCCGATCCTCCGGTATAGATGACCTTGGATGTTGTTTTGGCCTTAATGTCCATCTGCTCGGCCTTGAGGTCGTTTTGGCCAGTGGCATCCAGCGCCTCTATTTCTGCCTCGTAATCGGCCGTAACATTTTCCCAAAACTCATCGCCCACCTCTGAAGGCATAACGGCAATATGACCGGAAACCCCCCTTGAAAGCCACCCGGGCTCCCTGTCTCTCACAAGGGTCTCAAATTCTACAACTCCTCCATCAGTGTCAGTTAGGTGTCCGGCTTGCCACGAAACATTGATGTCTTGGGTGAGTGCTACATGGGCCTGAAGATAATTATGAACAACTCGATCCCCGTACTTGTTGAACATGTCAGCAGCTCCCGAGCCTCGACTAATTTCGCTTTCGTCGTTTGAGGTCGTGTTTGCGTTAAGCGACCTCATTTTTTGCGCTCTTACTGAAGCGGGGCGAACTTCTGCGGGAAGCGTGGTTTCAAAAGTAATGAATTTTGGCTTCACCACTTGCCCGGAACGATTTATCCGCCCCAGCATCTGCATGAATACGTTAATATCCAAAGCCGCCTGGGCAACGATCATCGTGCGAGGTTGCTGGTTTCCAAACTTTTCTGATGCGTGAAGGCTGATCCCTGTTGCCCCAGACTTATTTATTACCAAAAGATCAACTTGCTCGTCCGGAGGTAGTGGATTTTTTGCTGTTCCTCCGTTGAAAGCGTCTTTCATTTTGTTTTTCCCGGCTGGGCCTACATCTCCCGGACTTCTTTGGTAGACTTCTCCCTCTTCGCTAATTCCAATCTTTCTTCCGGTTATCTCTCCAGTCTTAAACCCGGCCCTTTCCACTTCGAATCTCATTGCGTCGATCGGAGAAAGAGGAAGTTGGTCCACTCCTTCCATTTCCATTATTTCGGCGGCAGTTTCATCGAATAATTCGTTGAGCTCTCGATTGAGGAGCTCGGCTACTACTTCGTCGTTTACTGTTACTATCGGGCTTCCTCCAGGCTCCTCAGGAGGCTTTGTGACTATTGCCTCACGAATGAGCCTTGCATTGTCGTATCCTTCAAATTTTGGATTGCCCTCACGGGTTATCTCAAAAGTATCTATGGTTTCTTTTCCTCTCTTTTGCTTGATGAATCTTTGCTCATCCAAAAATGACAAAAGCAGTCCTTTGAAGTTGAGAGGGTGCCCAGCTGCGGAAGCTGTCTCTATCGCTGCCTCCATTGTGCTTTCAACCGCGATGACGACCTTTCTGCCCGCCTTAATTTCCTCTACGGCCATTTGAGCCGCCCCTTGAGCTTTTACAGCTAAAAGATATTGACTCACTACATTGTGAACCTTGGCGCTAAAGTTGGTGCTTTCTACCCCCCTGACCTCTGCCCCTTCCATTTGCTTGGCTCTTCCGCGCACAATCGTATTTATTTCTTGCAACCTTTCTTTGATTCCAAGGTTGAGCCGCATTATGGTTCGTATCCCGGAAGTGTAATGATCTGCCAGTCTGCGATCTCTTTCTGCTTTTTCGGCTTCTGCTTCCGTTGCTCCGGAAATGTGGGTTACGAATTCAATTCCTGTGAAGTCTCTTTCTCTGCGTATCATCTGGCCGTCTGAAGCCAGCATTGAAGACGCTATCTGCTGCATCGGAACTCCTCCCGATGTCATCATGTTTACCACTCCCTCCATGCTATCCGCCGCTAACCGGATGTTGGTTTTGTAGTAAATCCCCATGTTCTCCGGGCGTTTTGCCCAGGTCGCAGACGAGTAATAGACTCCCTTAGATGAGTCGAACAGGCTCGCCATGCGTATGGCCGTGTCGGACTTGCCTGATGCGTTATGACTTTCATCCAATAGGAATATCAAGCGATCGTTCCACTTGCGCAAAAACTCCATTTTGACTCCGTCCGGCCTAGCTACGCCTCTGGCTTTTCGCTCTGCTTTTTCGGCTTTTCTGTCTTTCTCGCTCATCCCTTTTTGAAATCCCTTGGGGATGTCCGAGCTAATTTGGTCGTAAGTAGTGAATAAGGCATTTGCCCCTTTGGGCAGGGTGTCTTTGTCTTTGCGGGAGGAAAGCAAGGGTTTTTGCTTGTTGCTGGTAGACCAGGTTCTGCCATCAGTGGTTTCGAACTTCTTGATGTTGTCGTTCGTAAAAAATGGGACCACATGAGAGCTGCCCGTGTCCACAAGGTCCTCAATCATGTCTCGGTACAGGTCGGGTTTTTCCGTCATAAATACAGGAACGTGACCTTCAGCGATTGAGTAGCGAATAAGTCCGGCAACAATTCGGCCTTTCCCTATTCCGGTTTGATCCCCTACGACAAGAGCGCCACCATTTTCAAAGTTGTAAACCGCCAGAGCAATCGCGTCTATCTGCTCCGCGTAGTAATACTTGTCCATGGGGGCATCGGCTGGATAGTTCAGCTTGTTTCGGACATAGTCGTCAAGATTGCCAACTTCTTCCTCCACCCTATCTAACGCTTCCTGGATAGGGACTGCCAAGCTGGACGGAACCAGCGTTCCCGCAGAATTGTTTTTAGAGCGGGGAACGTAAGCGACTTGCAAGTCTGTCTCGACTGATTCAGCTGCGGGCGTATAGAGGAATTTCCAGTTTGGATCCCCCATTTCGGCCAAAGAATCATCAACCATTACTAAGGCATTCCAGAGAGCCACTGAAAACTCGGCCCTATTTGCCTTTCGTAGGATTTCCGCAAGCTCTATTGGTGTCCGGACTCCTTTTTCGGAATAAAGTCTTTCGGCATACGATTGCAGCTTTTCAATGTTCTTTACTGGAGGCGCTTTATCAAAAGCCTCTGGCATTTCGAATTCGTCTTCCGCTGACGCTTCAAGCCCCCTTGATTCTGGGGCCAAAGCGCCCCCTCCGTTCGCAAGAACCTCCCAAAGAGGCGCTGCTTCTAGCCCTCCCTCTCCAGGTTTCTTTTCATCGGCCTCAAAGATGTCGTCAAGCTCGCTGACTTCATCTTCGCTAAGGACTGGCTTGTCCTCTACGGGAGCAGGTTTAGCAGGTGCTCTGTCGCCATCGCCCCTCTTTCCTCCGGAGGCCACATCAGAAACTCCTTTGCCTCCGGCACCAGGTCCGGCTTCTCCCGTATCAGCTCCCTCACCTGGTCGTGCAGATTCTCCAGTCTGCTTTCTTGGTCGTCTCCCGGCGGGTTGTTCAGCATCGGGTAAATCGACCCGCTCACCATCCGGTCCGATATCCTGAGCAGCGTCTCCGGCTCCCTCTCCAAATGCTCCGCCCAAAGCGTCGCGAACTTCTCCTTCAGTCGCTCTTCGCTCGTCAATCCTTTGCTCATCGGTTTTCTCTAATTCGGTTCCCAGGTCAACCCATGTGCTTATAATACGAGGCGGTATCTGACTTGGCAAGTCCGTGGGGGCCTGCCCTTTGCTGTCAATGACTACAACATCTACGGGCCATCCGGCTCCCTGTTTCTTGTAAAGGTCCCCATCGACCGTAAAATGGTCAATTACCTTGTAGTTTTGGTAGATATGCCCGTAAAACCGGGCTTTGTCCCCAGTATCGTAAGCCTTGCGTCGTGCGTCCGGATCGGTCGCCTTGACTCCACCGAGAATGAGAACTGCTCGGCCATCTGGTAACATGTTTTCCAAAGCGCGAATAGCGATGGAATGATCAATCTGGGTGGTGGTTTCATCTCCAACAAAGGGGAATTTCTTCTTGGTCTGCTCCTTGGTGACTACTGTCCCAAACGGCGGGTTGATGATGACATGTCCTGATTCTTCCTTGGGCTCCCATTTCGTGGCGTCCTCTTCAGAAACCTCAAATCCCTGATCCCGGAGAGTTTGAGCCCGGACAGGGTCCATCTCGTTCGCCTGGACCGACTTCGGATCCGCCTCGATCAAGAGCATTCCGTTCCCAGCCGTCCACTCCGCCACGGTTACGCCTTGGTATTGCTCTATCTCAGCGAGTTGTGATGCGACAAAAGCAAGAGGTGCCGGGGTGCTGTACGCCTGTGCGATCTTCGAGGTCGATGTCTTAGCTGAAAGATTCGGTTGGTCATTGTAAAGCGCCACTAGATTGTCGTAGGTCTTCTCTAGAGTGTCTCCTCTTCCCACGATCTCGCGTGCTGCCAATACGAGGCCCGCCTCTGCCGCTTCATCTATTTTCTTCTTTGTCTTGAGCTTTGCGTCCTTGGCTATTTGGGCCAGTTTTTCGCGGTTGACGGGCGCTCCCGCAGCCAAAAGAGTGGCTACTTTGTCGCGAACAGTCTCGAATGCGGCCCTCTGGGCCTCGTCTCGCGCTTTGTCCCGCCCACCCATCACCCGGTCCCGCTCCTTCCCGTGGAAGGCGTCAGCGGTGATGTCAACGTAATCAAGGCCCTCCTCTTTGATCTTGGCTATAAGGGCGGCGGCGGGGCCGGGACCTGCTCCTAACAGATGGATCTTGATAGTAGGCCATGTCTCAGTTGTTTGTGATACCCCTGCATAGCTTGTTTCGACTTCATAACCGTTCCGAAAAGTCGTCGTCTTGAGCCATTCGAGGATTTCGGACTCAGAGAAAGCCGCAGAATTGAAGGGGATGCCTATACGGAAGGGAGCGGCAAGGGTGTCGGTCAACTGGATGCCCGCTTTCTCGGCGTCCTTCTCACGCCCTGACTTTGAGGGCATCTGGTGGCGATAGAGAGGGAACATAGCCGTATGGGCCTCCTGGATATTTTCAGAAGAGAGAGTGTCCCCGTCCTTTTGGATCGGCACCACGATCTCGATTGGCCCTACAACCCGCCTAGCAGTCTGCCGGTATCCTGCGATCACTGCGAGCTCCTTGTAATAATCCTTAATTAGAAGACGACTCGCCTCTGGGTTTCCAACAACGTCCGGAGCCACAATGAATACACGGCCCGGAGATCCCTCCCGAATATCCATGGTGGAAAGAAGCTCGGCATATCGAGCCATCACGACTGCATAGCGGGCCTTGGCTTCCTCGTAGGTCTCGGGGACCTTTCCCTTCTTCTTGAAGACAGTATGGGCTCCGTTGTCTACAAACAGGAGTCCTCCGTTGTTGACGTAATCCACGAGGACCCTCCGAATTGGCTCAGTCGGCTGATCAAAGAGGCTGATTCCAATGGGTTCGCCCGCTTCGATCAACTTGGCCACGGCGGCGTTCGAGCGGGTCATCCCGGAAACGAACGTGATTCCTCCCAATCCGGCCTCACCAGGTTCCGCCGCTGTCTCTGTGGGCTTGGGGTCTACCACCCTCCCTGTCTCGTCAATGCCGATCTCCTTCCGGAGCTTCTCGACCTCGGCCATGAAATCGCGGCCGTTCTGGTCAAAGGTATAGGCAATTTGCTCCATACCCTTCGGGCTGAATTCCCCGTTTGCGCCCCTTCGGACAAGATCAGCGCGAGCCGCAGCGTTGTAAGACCTTATGTCGGTCGCACTTGGAGCCACAGCGTACTTCCCGGTCGCCTTGGGCACCTTGTCCGGCTTGGGCTTCCGCATCGCCTTAACCTTCTTCAGGAACGGCTCCAGGGCTTCCTTTGTGTTGATGACGGTGAAGTCTCCGTCTCCGGGGATATGGATCTCAACGTATTCGGCTTTAGCTTTGGGGAGTGCAACTTCTGGCTCCCCTGCTATGACACGCATGGAGTTTTCTACCTCCATCAGCTCCATCTTTGTTTCCCTTATCTGCAAGCCGATTCTGCGGCGGTAATCAAGTGTTCCTTGGGCTTCACCGTGCTGCTGTACCAGGACTTCCATGGTTTCACTAGGAACCGTCTTGCCAGCCTTTTCCTGTTCGCGAGCCTTGTCCCACGCACGGGCCTTTAAATTCCGCGCATCTTCTGGGCTAAGAGGTGTTCCTTCAGCGGGTGCCTCGGCAATCGCTTTTTCGATCTTGGCGACCAGCTCTTTCTTGATCTCGGCAAACGGACGGCGACCTTCTTCGGCTACTTCTTCGACCTCCTCTACAACCTCGGCTGGGGTCTCTGGGTCGGACTCCTCTACCCTTTCCTTGAGTTCCGATACCTCCCCCACAAACTGTTCAAAGATCCGGGTGTCTCCGCCCATCATGTCCTTTACTTCCTCGCTGTTGAGGAAAGACTCGTTGATGAAGTCAACGGGGAACTCCCCTTCTTCTAGGGTTTCTCCCTCTCCTTCAAAATCGAGTGTTTTCCCAAAATAAAGGCCCTCACCTTTGTCTCCAAATTCCTTATTTCGGTAGGCGAAGCTGGCTTTACCATCGAACCCGTAGAAAATGTCGGAAATGGCCCCACTGCTGTTGATGTTGCCCTCGCTGTCGGTGTTGTTGGCAATGAGGTCCACGATGAAGAGGGCATCGCTGAGTCCCGCGATCTCGGTTGGCAGGCTTTGCATCCTTCCGCCCATTTTGACCACCAGCTTCTTAAGAGTTTCCGGGATCTCGCTTGCTTCTACCACAAGACGGTCAGAGACCCATTTTTTCAAGGGTCCAGGTATGTTCTTGTCCCCGATCAGGCTTTTCACCATGGTCTGGAGATATTTTTGATTGAGGCCGCGCCCGGAAAGCTGGGGCTCTGCGGGCTCTGCGGGCTCTGCGGGCTCTGCGGGCTCT
>CEUX01002785.1_pt1 | contig 13824 bp, 19 predicted proteins | sample 531361 | NCBI WGS metagenome assembly CEUX01 (sample SAMEA2622736, study PRJEB7988) | marine metagenome | isolation source: saline water (ENVO:00002010), including
TTTTCTGCTTCACTAGCTTCGTAATCTTGTTGTTTAGGTCCACTTCCCATTTCTATACCTCAAGTCTATATACAACGGTGTCTAGTTCCCAACCCGCGCCTAACAAAATAGGTTGAATAGCTTCGTGGGGGGTCCGTACTTCCAAGGCTTCCATGCCTAATTGTTTCGCTACGGACTGAAAAAACGGATAGTACTTCAACATGTTCCTATCACCCTTCTTGTAAGCACAAGCTATCCATACTAAAAAAGTTTTCCTGCCTGTAAACCGATCCACTTCTGTAGTTGATACCACAAAACCTTCAGGGGCTTTCCAGTAAACGGCATGTTCTGCCACCACTTCTGCATAGACATCTTCCACTCGGAAAGACAAGTTCGAGCAGTCGTCCAAAAGAGACTGAATATAAGGGCGAACCCTATCCCAATCTTCACGAATATTACCAATGACTGGTTCAAAAACTCTTTCATCGCTTTGAGTATTTGGTTCGTGTAAGCCTATAACTTGGCCCTGTTCCACTATATCTCACCTTTCTAGCTACTCTTGATGCCGATTGCTTCCCTATCTCGCTAGCACTGGCTACGCCTTCAAGAAACAATGACCCATAAATTTGTGCGCCTGTGTAATCTGTCCACTCCCTGCCCGGAAGTCTTAATAACCTGTAAATGGTCCCATTAATTATAGTGTCCCTATAATCATTCATTATGTCAGTGTCACATGAACTGGACGTATGAGTAGGTTTTAACGCTACCCGTAACAGCAACCCGTTTACCTTTGTTTCATTAGGTACAGGTGCCACATAAAAAAGAGAAGGCGACTGCTTAACGAAGTACTCTGGTCGTCCTTCATAACCAGATTGTCTCCATTTAGGCTTACGCTGCTCTAGCAACGCATTTGTTATCGCCTCTAAATCTTCCCCGTCGTAGGTCATCCATATAATCCTATGGACAGTTGTACTACTAGGGGGTTCTAAATCGTATTCAAAAATATTCTCTACAGTAGAAACAGGGTCTAACTCTTTTTGGTAAACCTCTGTTTTCTCACACAACTCTATCACAGCGGCTCGGATATTTTGCTCAATAAGAGTATCAGTGCATCCGGGAACTACTGGGATAATTTCAGAAAGTAACGACTCATAAGAAGCCATTATGCAATTACCTCATTTGAGCTTGTTGAGAGGGTAGGGTTACCGCATTACCTAAATCATTATTCGGTGAAGTAACCATGTCTATCTGACCCTTACCTGTAAGCGAATTAACAAAGAGATTATAATGCGTAGCCGCTCTTGTCTGGTTGGCTGCGTACTCTGCATCTTTTAAATACGCTCGATACAGAACGTAGTCTGTTACCGCGTTAGCAAAAATATCAGGTATGTCCAAGTTACCATTCTGTGCAACAGTAGAAGGGTTCGCTGAGTAAACTATCTCAGCGTATGCATTACCTGCAACGCCCGGATACACATAAAAAACGCGAGGGTTTTGCTCATCGTAAACGTAATGTTTAACAACAGTAGTATGTGCTGCATCCGTACCAGCTGACGCAGAAGCGTTATGCCAGTTAGGAGTTTGAGCATCTAGTACCTCACCAGAAACTAATCTAATTGCCCTGCCACCTGTAGCACCGCCAGAAGTATCAGACATATTTCTAACCAATGCTAAAAGTCGGTTACCTGCAGCTGGTATAGTCTGTCGAGTACCTGTTACTAACTGTACATTAGCAGTTGTAGCACTTGCGTCGGGCTTTAATAATGCTATTTCTCTCTGAGCGTCGTTTACGAATAGAACCAGCTCCCCGACAACAGGCCACCGTATACCAGTAGTATCCTGTAGTGTTACCTGTACACGATCTATAACGCTTTGTACGGTTACAGTCATATCAAACCTCTATCTGTTTAAGGCTTCTTGCCAAGCAGCTTCGCGCTCTTCGGGAGGAATCGTATCCCCCATCTTTTTGTTTATAACAGCGGCTTTTACGCCCCCGTCAGCTTTGAAATCATCGGGGTTGCCTTCGTTTATAATTTCTATAAACGCTTCAACCAGCCCCTCACGTAACGTAGGTGCTTTAGGTTCTTCTTCAACTGGTTCTTCTTCCAGTTCAATCTCAACTTCGTCTTCAACAGGTTGATCTTCCTCAGGGGAAGGCATACCAGACAAAGCTCTAGCGCCCATCTGCACAGCGACTAAGCCAATCTCATCTGAAACTTCTCGCTCTTGCCCAGGCTGCAATAAAATAACCGCGCCACTTAACATGGCAATTCTAACTTCCGTGTCAGAAACAATCCTCATGATTAATAATCCTTCTTTATCATTTTTTTAGCAGTCGCTCGTGTTGGATAAGGTGAAGCAGGTCTCTTTGGGGTACCCTTCGCCTTCTTACCCTTACCATTACCGTTTTTAGCTCCCGGCATCTATATCTCCTTACTTAGATTTCTTTTTAATGCGGCGTTCTACTCTGCCTATCCTTTTCGTTAAACGACTCTTTCTGCCTTTGTTTTTGGCAGCCGCTTCACGTTTCTTTAATCGTGCAAGCCTGCGTTGACGAAAAGTAGTTTTTGTTGCACCGGCTTTTTTGCCGCTGCCATTTGAATTCTTGCTGCCGTTACCGCCGCTACCACCGCCGCTACGAGTTAAAGTAGGCTTATCTATTTTAGGTGTGATTTTTACTTTAGGCTTTTTGTTATCGACCTTAGTTTTCTTCTTACCATTACCATTACCATTAAGTTTAGGGGCCTTAACTTTGGTTTTAGGGGGTCCGCTTGGGTTGCCTTTTGAATCGTAAACAGTAACTCGCGTTTTCTTTTTGTCAGCCATCGATATATACCTCGTATGAAAGCCCCCTCCGAAGAGGGGGCATTAACTTTACGCTATAAAGGCGTACAAAGTGATTGTACCGCTAGTAGCTCCAGTTCCTGGGGCTGTCTGAACAAGTACATCAATTGTGTCGTCAGCAGTAAAAGCAACAGGTGCGGTTGCAGTTGAACCGTGTGTTGCGTTACCAATTGCAAACGAGCTTGCAGTTCCGCCTGCTTGACCGATAGTTGAACCATCGATGAAAGCTGCGGTTGCACCGCCATAACCAACGTCAAGTACAATGGCGGGGGATCCGTTGGTGTCTAGGTCAGTAGTAGTAAGTACTACACCAACAACAGTTTCACCTTCGAAAACATCAACCATTTGTACGACATCGGAGCCTGCTAAAGCTGCAGTTAAAGAATAAGTAGCCTGTCTTACACCCACGTTTCCTTGCGGAAAAGGTTTGAACGAGCTATTACCCGATACTGCGCCAGAAGTTAAAGTAGCCATTTTCTATATTCTCCTTGCCTTACTGAGCTGTATCAAGAGCGATTACACCGAAGTCTTGAACGCTACCATTGTAGTCGCTGTTGTACTTAGGCTTACGCAATCCAAAGATCTTACCAATAGAGATACCAGCCTGATTCTGATAGTCGAAAGTATCTTCAACAATCTCAGGGTTACCGATATCGGCCATTGCAAGAGCTTGAGCGCCACAGAATAGAGCACGTGCGCCGTCAACGTCAGCGTTTGCACCCCACTTGTATCCAGCCGCGCCAGCGTTAGAAGAAGTACCAGAGGTAGCACCTTCTGTGCTGAATACGTGACGGAACTCGTGAACCATAACGCCGTCAACCATCAAGCTGCTTGTTCCGGAGAACAATTGGTTGTTTGGTCCTCGTGCAGACGCTTGACGTACGTTGGTCAAGAAGTCTGAATCGAGCTTCAGATCAGCCATTTGCTGAGGAGTTACGAACATGTGGAACACTTCTTCGTTACCAGCACCACGCAAACCACGGATGTAGTTGTCTTTAGCGTAGGCTTTCAGGTTAACGATGTCACGATAAGCAATCTTATCAGTGGCTGCTATTGCAGTAGTGTCACCTGCTTCAAGAGTTGAAGTACCACCAGACACATCTATTCGTCTGTGTCGAGCTGAGGTCGGAGCAGATACATCAGAAGCATACTCAAGGTCAGCTAACTCATGCCCACTAGTACTTGAGGTATTTCTCAAAGCGCCATTGGTCTTATGAGTATAAGCAATACCAGAAAGAGTCAAGAACGCTAGCTGGTCCATACGGTCAGCCATTGCATAAGCAAGTGCGTCACGAGAGTTCTCTCTGAAGTTTACGACTGATTTCTGGTCTGCCAACCGGCCAGAGATTCTGTTAGCGAATCTTAGCTGGTCAAGCTCGATAGTAATGTCGTACGCTCTTAGCGCTTCTTCATTACCTTCCAGAGTGTTGTCACCAGTGATACCGTCTCCAGTCATGTCCGCTAATAGCGTGATAACTGCTTTAGTACCCTTTTCATTTTTAGTCAGTTCAGTAATGCGCTGAACCATCGCGTTTTGACCAGATCCTGCGAACTGGTTGATGAATGACATGTTACGAGCAACCTGCCAAAAGTCTCTGCTCCAAGCCGTCAATTGATTCGAAGTCAGAGACGCAAAGTTAGTAAGAGCCATTTAAGGCCTCCTTATGCGTTTGTTTTTAATACACACTGGCAAGCCAGTGCCACAAAAAGCCGACTTTTGGAGCGGCTAATCCGTTACCCGTATCGTAGGGCGACGTATTAGCGGTTTTTAACGAGGTTCGACCTCGGAAGGTTTAACGCCTTTACAGGCGATATACGGTTTTAACGTGTACGGCACGGACTAATATCGTATAGTCGTACGAAGGTTAGATAGTACTTATATAAAATTAAATAAACAAGCCTATTTATCTTCTATATCTTTGCCCGGAGTGGGCCTCCAACCCAGTGGCTGAACATGTCTAATAGTAAAACCCTCTTCAGCCAAAGAAATAATTCGTAGTCTGCGGTATATATCAGGTAGTCGAGACCAGTCCCTAACCTCCCATTCCTGTCTTCCGCATCCTTTACATCGATCATCGCCAAACTGTCGTGTGGTACACCACCCTATGCAAGGCGCATCTAACATAGATTCAACGTCGCCGTCTAAAGTTAAAGTCATTTAAGTACTACCACTTAACTTTATGAGACCAGTAACGAGCACTTAACTTAGAAGGCTTTGCATCCTGCGCATTATGCCTAGCGTAATATGACTTCTTACGAGCTTTGTCCTTCGCGCTCTTCGGGTTTTTACCTGCACCCCTAACTCCCTGCTGCCCAAAACGAATTAGCTTCATTTCGTGTCCTACGGCCGCTAACACCATGTGTGACTTTGTAGGATGGTTGGGGGTTCTTTTGGGTTTATTTACGCCTTTTAACCCGTGTTTTTTAAGTAAGGCTGCTCTTCTATTCTCATGTGCCATATTAAAGCCCCTTGCCAAATAATTTGATAACCAAAGTAACTGTTACCACCGCAACTGCAATAGCCAAAACGAGCAGTATGCCATACTGACTAATGTCTTTAAGCATTTGTTTTCTGCGTTTCTGCTTTTCGATAGCTTCTTTAACGCTTTGTTTATGCCTCTGCTTCTGAGCCTCCAGCTCCTCAAAGTACGCATCAATTACACGCGCCGCATCCGAGTTCATATTGCTGAGTAATCGCAAATTCTCATGGTACCTGTCGAGTCGCGCTTTTTGGGCAGCGAGTCTCATGGCCGATTCACCGTCGAGGGGGGCGGTTAACGAGTTGCGCCTTTCAATCTCGTACTTATCAATACCAGAAGAGATCGCTCCGAGCTGACCCAACAACGTTTGGACGTTTTTAGTACCCTCTTCGACCTGTTGGAAAAGACCATTAACAGCCGAAACAGCCGACGTTATGGCCACAATGCTTTCAAATATCATAATAAACCTCTAGGGTTTACGTGACATATAAGCCGTTGCGCCGAAATACAAACCTATAATGCTGGCCTGGCTCAAAAACAAGATGTCACTCAGTGAGGAAAGGGTATCCAGCCTAGCCTCTGGTACAAAAGGCATAAGAGGAAGTAAAGAGTATGCGACCATAGAAGACATCGCTACCCAAGCAATCCGTCGCTGACTGTCCTGTTTCTCTTCCCTGAGATCTAATTCAATCATTTGAGTAGCCCGTTCAAGCTCCTCATCGCTAACTGTGCCATCGTTATCGATGTCATATTTAGCCCAAATTGAATCATGTTGTAATTTTTTAGCCATTCTCTTTTAATTTCTGTTGTTTATAAAATTCTATATATTCTTGCCATCTTACAAATCGTTTTTCTTCATGAATATAAAATAAAGCGTTATATACACTCATATTATCAATCCCAAAATTTCTGATTAGCTGCAGCCATAACGGGTTTACAATACGCTGTTATGTTCTGCTGCCTAATTCCGCCCCTACAAAGCGCATCTCTGCAATTGTGTTCGATCCAATATGCAAATTGTTGACAGCGATGGATGTCTTTAAACACCATTTGCTGAGCGCCGTCAACAACATTGCCTTCTATTACCGTTATTAGCATAAAAGCTAGGATCGTGCCCTTCATACATTAGATAATATCGCCCCTAAGACGCTTTAAAGTGTCCGGGGGTAGTGCTTTAAACTCTTCTTCAGACATAGTACTTATGTCTAAAGCTTTTTCGCCTCGGTCAGCAGAACTTTCTCCGGGCAATTCAGGGGGTTGAGCCTCTGCTGCCTTGAGTTTCTTACTAACTTCAGCCCGTTTCTTAGCTACTTCGTCCTGTGAAGTTGGAGCTTTCTTTGAAGCCAGCGTAGAACCTTCTTCTCCTACCGTTCCGACTAAATCATTGCTCTTAATAACAAAATTTGCTGCTTTTCCTAGTGCTTCAACTGGACCGTGCCCCTGTGTAATGAACGCATCACGCAAATCAATAACTTCTTGAGTGTACTCAGCGTTATATTCGGCTGCGTTTTGGTCAAATACAGGGAAACTCGCCTCTAATTCACTAGCAGCGGTCTGTAAAGCTGTAGCTTGCTGGTTTTGAGTTACGGTTTGCGTCATTTCTTGCCGCATTTCGTAAGCAATCTGCTCTCTTTCCGCTTTTCGGATCTCTTGACGTAGTGCAGCGGCCTTATCTGCCTCTCCGTCTAGCAGTAAAGACTGATATTCTACCTCTTTGTTAGCAAAATCGTACTCTTCAGGCGCATTTTCAACGACTTCTTGCGCCGCTTTCATGTCATCCAGCTGTTTTTGCAGGGCTTTCTGCTTGGCAAGCACTTCATCTAGCCGCGATTTAGGTACCATCGGCTTTTTTTCGGGTTCTTTTGTAGATTCTTCTACTTCGGCGGTGTCTTCTGACTGTTCTCCGTCGTCAGACTGCTCTTCAGTTTCCGAATCTGCCTCTTCTTCTTGAAGTTCTCCCTCGCTTTGATCCTCGCTATCCGACTCGTCGGGGGCATCTTCAACTTCCTCCTCTGCTTCCGATTCGGTTTCTACTTCTGCTTCGGTTTCTGCTTCAGTTCCTTCTTCCGCTTCCTCTTCACCAAGCCCAAAATTTAAATCTAAAGGCGCTTCTGCTGCTTCTGCAGGATCTGCACCGGGCATTGCTTCGAAGGTTGCTTCAGTATTTTCAGTAGCTTCGGACATATTTGAAATTCCTATTCAGTTGGACGGTTTTTAGCTGTTTGCATAGCTGTACTAGCTATTTTCGCAGCTGCCTGGGTTTGTTGCTGGTTCGTTCTAGTTTCATTAGTTAACGCCGCCAGCTCTCGACGTAACTGCAACTCTTCCATCTTCATTTGTATCTTGGCTTGTAGTTCATTCATTTGCATTTCTGGCTGCACGTCTGCGATATCCTGTACTTTTGAAATATTTACTGCTGCTTCAGAACCAAGCTTTTGCACTTCGGCCTGTAACTTTTCAAGTTCAAGCTGCGCTTGCTGCATTTGTAGTTGTTGAACCATCATTGCTGCCTCTTGTTGTTCTGGTGTTTTCTCAATACCCGTCATCATACGAATACGTTTAGCCAGCTCACCTTTTCTCGCAAGGTGGCTGTACTCAATAATCGCATCATCGGGAACTGCCACGCCAACCTGCCGCAAGTTAAGGGCTTCAGCAAACTGAACCTCGTCAAATGAATCACGGGCGGGTGCAGTGGATACCACTACATCGTATTCGCCCAACGTCAAATCGTTAATGATCTGCCCTTCTGGAGTCATCTGGTTTATAACCATCGGCTCTCTGGGTTTCATTGGGTCAGCTTCGTTAGTAACTTGAATGATTCGCTGCTCGGTATAGAAACTTTGAATTAAATTTAAAATCTTCTCGGCCAAGTAATGTCGAGTCTTACGCAAGTTATCCAGCGGCACCTGAATCATAATCGCGCCACGGTTCTGCTTGGCTTGTATCGCTATACCAGATACTTCAGCACTGTCTGTACCAAGCATCGATTCGTTAATACCACTAATAGACTGGATGTTTGCCGCTGCTTTCTGTGCAATTCGATCCAAACCAGTAGGTATCGTATTAGGGCTGATCTTCATAGGTGGGTTTGTCCCACGAGCATACTCAACAACCAGACCTGTTTCAGCTCCATGCTCTTCCAGATCGTCAGTGGTCATACCAACTAAGGATCCGCTTTCAACCATCCAACCACTATTAGCTGTAGTGTTTACAATATGCAGCTCTTGGGAACTGATCTTGTTGAGCTGCTCTTGCGGAGATAGCAGATTCCTAACCATTCCAAAAGGTCTGCCCCTTCGGAAGTACGCAAAGTAAGGCACGATGGTAAAATCGTTATACGGAGACCAACCATCAAACAAAACCACTTTATCGCAAGTTACTGTCCATCGAACCTTTTTAGACATCTTGCTGATAATCTCTAAGCCATAGTCCTTCGCAAACTTCTTAACTTTTCTATCGTTCCATGCTTCAGGCACTGGACGAGAGTCGCCAGTTTCAGGGTCTACATAACACTGCATACGGGTCAGTTTACGGTGCTGACGTTCTATAACTCGTAAAGCGCGTACCGACTTATACTCATCAGAGTCATACGCACTACCTAGATAATCATCTGCTGACTCTGTATCTCCGTATCGAGTTTCTTCGTACTCTATTGAGTCCCGCCCAAACGAATTACCGTTCTCGGATATAAACCTTAGATCTTCAGCCTTGTCCTTTCCGTATAGTTCTTCGATATCGTCTAAGGTCATCCATTTAGTTTCAAAAACTTCATTCCAGGTTTTAGGGTCGTACTCTTTTGCATCAGGATCAATCAGTATGTCCAAAGGATCCTTAGCCGTGATCCGCACTTCACCTTCAACGTGGTCGCTAAAGTCAATACGCACGTCGAAATATCCGCGACCATCCATAATCAAACCGTCGCTGAACACCTGTTGCTCAACCCAATCCAACTTGTTGTTGTCACCAATCTGCATGTACAACTTGTTTAAAGTATCCGCTACTTCTTCACTTCCGCCTCTTCTGGGCTTGAACTGAATATCTGCACGGCGGGTGGACTGCTCCCCCAGCACCGTATTAATAGTTGGAAGTATCGTATTAACCGTTAATGCAGGTCGTCCTTCTGCATCAAGAATAGAAACGTCTTCTATCTCCCACTGATCGCCTTGATAGTACGCATCGCACTTTTTAGCCATCTCGATATACTCAAGATGCCCATTATCTCTAGCGCGTTCATACCGATCCCACTGGCTAGAAGCAATGCGGCCCTCTTCTTCAGGAGACATTGAACTCTTTTTCTTTGTTGGATATTTCATAGTTACGCGCTCATTGCAGATTTATTTTTAGGAGTGGCCGTTAAATAGTCTAACCTGTCTCTCCATGAGGGTTCTCTGATAACGGGGGCTTGGTAAGTCGCAAACTCAGTCATCATCAAACCTAACCATGCCAAAGCATCCACTTGGTCATCGTGAACACCGCCGGGGAACCGCAGTAATTCAGCTACCAGCGGCCCGGTAAATATCGCATCCCTTGGGAAGTAAACCATGCCTTGCTGCATCCTTCCCTGAATGGCCCTTGCTCTGGCTTCTTTGTCTCTCCTTCCGGTACGGAGGTCTTTTATGTAAGCCTCATAAAGCCCTCTTTCTCGTACACGTTTTTCAAGAAATGGCCCTAGAGCCATTTCAATGTGTCCTTTTTCTATGCCGATCATCGAAGGTTTCCACTCTTCGTAAAGGTCTAGTATCCGTTCAACGATCTCAAAACCGTCAAATCTACCACGAACCACGTCAACAATGAACAGCTCGTCATACTCGTTAACGCCAATAACCATGCCTACCGAATAGTCGTTTCTGTCGTTTTTACCGATGGCTAAGTCCCACGCACAGTAGTAACGCATCTCATCCATATCAACATCTTCAGGGTCGTAGTACTGAATCATGTCTCTGGTAAAGTATTCACCGTCATCTGCCACAGGATTCTGCTGGTATAACGCTGACCAATCTCTAGGGCCAACCGCCTTTCGTATACGGTCTAGGGACTCGGAGCTGTAGCGTTCAGGGTGAAGGGCTTCGCCTTCCTTTCTAAATTCTTCTGGTTCTTCGGCAATAGCAGGGTATCGAACTACTTCCCATTCATCGCCGCCTTCAGTAGTGGCTTTTAATAACCTGCCTGCGAGATCATCATCATGCCAACGAGTAAGAATAACCAATACACCGCCACCGGGAGCGAGTCTCGTATACGCCGTAGACGTATACCAATCCCAGTTAGCATCACGGTTATTCTGGCTTTCAGCATCTTCACGGTTTTTTACAGGATCATCGATGACAAGTATATGAGCACCCTTACCAGTAATACCACCACCCACACCAGCAGCGACAAACCCGCCGCCATTAGTAGTAAGCCAAGCTTCCGCTGACTGAGATTCAGGATCGAGCCTAGTTTCAAATGCAGTCTTATAGGTTGGCTCCCTAAGGAGTCCGCGTACCTTACGGCTAAATCCCATAGCCAGTGACCCTGAATACGAACAAGAAATAAATTCATGTTGGGGATTACGCCCGAGGTGCCAGGCTGGAAACGCCACTGAAGCGAGAGTCGATTTACCGTGTCTCGGAGGTAGGAATAACATAAGTCGAGGCGACTCTTTCGCCACAACTCTTTTACTAAATTCTTCAAGTCTTTTGCAAACATCTTTATGTACCCATCCTGCTTGATAATCTGCGTTAAATCTTTCCACAAAAGGCAGCAGCCTCTTGCGGGTTAAAAACCGTAAAGCTAACTCGGCTCGTGCTTTTTCTTCTACTGTTTGTTGTGGTGTTTCTTCTACCACGGGTGATGCAGGTGCAGGAATAGACTCTGCTTCATCTGCCTTGCAGTATACACAGAAACCGTCCTTCCCTGAATATAATGTTTCGGGGTGAAGGTTCTTACAACGCTTGCATTGGATCTGGGCTACTTCAGCCATCTGACGTAGGTTCTAAATATTCAGCGTCCTTGCCAGCAATTTTTAATAGTTCTTCGTCAGACATTCTTTCTAACTGTTTGGGGGTGGTGTCTATATTGATATTAACCTGTGTTGCGTTGTCGGGGGTTCCTAGCCCATGCAGTTTGACTAAACTATCGACAGTGTTCTTCATCTCGGTAGCCGTCGCGGATGCTTGGTAAGCGTCCATGTACATAAGGTGAGCGTTCGAGCGGGTGAACTTAACGTCCTCTCGCATTTGTTCACGGAAGTATTCTAAGGCCTGGGCGACCTTCGGACGCTTAATTGCGTCATATACAGCGTTTGTATTGGAATAGCCTGCGCCCCTACCAGCAGCAGCGATACTCATGCCACTCAAAACCAGCATGACCAGTTTTTCTTGTTGTACTGTTAAGTCCCCTAAACTCAAGCCCATGTAGGGCATATGAGATTGGAACTCCAGTACGTCAGTGGATGGTTCGCTCTTGTTTTCTGCTTCTGCCAATTTCGTCACGTACAGTGTCGTCTAAGTAAACGAATATAGGTGCCATGTGTAATAACCCTGCACCCTCTAATTCTTCTCGGTACTCTTCTAAAGAACATATCTCTTCAACTTTGTAACCATCATAGACTAATACTTCGGGGCCTTCGCCTCTGTGACCTGTGCCGAGTATTGCGTATTCCAGGCCATCAATGGACAACATCTTGGTATAACTCATTGCGGAATAGTATAGCTTGTGGTAGCCAATCACAAGGGGCAAATTTTTGCCGAAAATTTTTTTACAGAAATTTTTTTTGAAAAAATACGTCAGAATCGCTGAGACATAATCTCCCCGGACGCCAGCCAGAACCCCCACATCCCCGATCCTCCCACGTGGAACCTTGTTTCCAAATCTCGGGGTGGAACCTTGTTTCGAAACCCCCTTTCTATTCGAGGGGCGCCGCCGAGCAAGCTCGCCGCCGGTCAGTTCAGTTGTGATTTTAACTCACACAATAAGGATTGATCATGACATTGAAGCAACTCAAAGAAGCAATGAACAACTTACAAACACTCGCTGACTTCGAACTAATGGCAGTCGGTGCCCAGATAAAGAGCCAACCCACTTCTCTCAAGCAAGTGGCAGCCTTCGCTTTGTGGAGAGCCGAGGTAGAACGTCGCAACATCAAGCGTGATCCCAAGAAATACGCAGCAGGTTACGGCGCTGCAGCTCTTACAGTAGTAGGTATCACCTCCCTTTAAGGGGGGTATACCTTTAACCTTTAACTTACTTCCCCTTTAGGGGATAAGGAACCAACCATGAAACACATTAAACAACTTGCCAAGAAACTCAAAGACCCTTCATACAAACTCAGATCAAAGGGTGACATCATCATTGACAGCAAACCCAACAAACCAACAACTAACCAACAATAAGGAACCAACCATGGCAACATCAGCAACACCAGTCCTAGTCAAGAAAGGCCCATTAACTTCAGCAATCTACGCCAAGACGAAGTCGGGCAACAAATACAAACTCAACGGCACCAAACATCTTACTTATACACCCGAACAAACAACCAAACTCATCAACAAGATCAAAGCCGCAGGCAAAATCAACATAAAACACTGGACCAAGTTCTAATCGCCCTGCGTGACACTGTGTGACACCATGTGTGACAGGTACTCTCTCGTACTTGTCACACACTTAACTCACTGATTTCACTAAACATTCCTAAGGTCTAACCCAATGTGTGACACGTGTGCCAGGTAAAAACGACATCAATTAAACCCTAGACCTTAGACAATCAATTGTTGTTATTTTTCAGAGAACATTAAATAACCTGACACACATGGCACACATTCAACAATTCATCCATTAATCAATAACTTAGGACTATATTTACTTGGCACACAATCTGGCACACACCTTCATTTATCTGGCACACACCCCGATATCTGACACACAAACCCCGGAAAACAACAAGTAGTTTTCCGATCAGGACAGTTTTGAATTATCAACCAACGACAAGGAATCATCCAATGATACCATCAATAGAAGAATCACTCACAAAACTAACAACCAAGTGCTCAGAAGAACTTGAGAAAGGAACTCATCCCTTCTTCACACGACAGCTATTGTCTTTCTTCTCAGACCAAGACCTAAAGAATCTTCTTCCTGTGATCCAAGAAGAGATATCTGAACGAGACTTATCAGACATATTCGACACATTCGAAAAGAAAGAACACGAACAAGCACTACGCAATTCAGACGGCAAACTCATCTAACTACAAAGGAAACACTATGCTATTCGAAAAAACATCTTCACTAACTCGTCAATTTCACCGCAGAGAAATCGACATAACCCCTAGACAATTGACAATTGTCAAGAACTTCGACTCCCTCAACAACATCACCGCAGGAGGAAGAACTCTTCTAAACGACTTACTTCCTCCTCACATCACCAAATACGACCTAATCTTTCTCGAGTACGGATGTACTCCCGAAGAATGGGATAGATGGCAAGCGTCTATTTGAAGACCCGCGAAAAATAACAAGTGATTTTTCGGTCAGACCAACTTTGAAA
>CEUX01064049.1_pt1 | contig 13755 bp, 9 predicted proteins | sample 531361 | NCBI WGS metagenome assembly CEUX01 (sample SAMEA2622736, study PRJEB7988) | marine metagenome | isolation source: saline water (ENVO:00002010), including
TGTACTCCACCTAAATTAAGTTGGCGCCTTAGCACGAACTCAACATCATTTCTAGTACAGAACTTCTGAAATGCTTGATAGTCACTTACTTTCATTGTGACAACCCTTTCTTTCCAACACGTACCCGCCCCGTCAACGCTAACTATTTCCGACTTTTCTTCGTCTTCCGCGATGGAGAGGTCTTTCGTAATTTCTTCGTTGACCCTTTTGAGCTCGTCTTTGAACGGCTTCGCGAGGGCTTCTTTTTGGTCGATTTCGTCTTTGACTTCACGCCAATAGATGATTTTTTCTTTGAGCGTAAGCTCTTCTGTGTCTTTGAATTGCATTTTTTCTTCTCCTTCTTTGTTTCTTTTTTTTCTACTCCCCATATAATATCTGCTAGGTCTTGTAGTATGTCTTGTACACTTTTCATTTACTTTTCTCCTTTGATGTCTTCTATCATTGAATAAACCATATCATTCAGTCCTTGCTTTTTCATAACGGCTTTATAAACTCTAAAGTCCACGCTTTTATCAGCACAAAGAAATGTATAGTTGCACGTCTTAGATTGCCCAATCCTATGAATCCTCTCTTGGGATTGATACAAATCATCAAGAGAATAAGACAAAGAGTAGTAAATAACATTAGAACAATTAGTAAAAGTAAGCCCATACTTAGCGCTCTGAACGTTAGCAAACAAAATACGCGCATCGCCGTCTTTAAACCTTTGAATAGCTTCTTGTTGTGAAGTGACCGACTGCCCCCCGTGTATGAATGCTCCATCTTTGTACATCTCCTTAAAGATTGCTATCTCTCCCTTGTAGGTGCAGTAAACGATAACTTGTTCGTCTGCTAACTCACCCATTAGCATAGAGTCTAGCTCTTTGTTTTTAGCGTTATGAAATTCTGTAAAAGTTTTATCTCCATCATCTTCGTGGTAAACGAATCCGCTTGTTATTTGAGATAACTTTTGAAGCTTAGCACCGGCATTTACAGCCGTAATAGTTTTATCTTCAATCTCTGTTATAAATTGCTTAGCCATTTCATCGTAGAATTTTTTTTGTTCCCTAGTCATAGTTATTTTTCGTATATTATATATTTTCTCCGGTAAGTCTAAGCAATCATCTTTTTTGTGCCTTATAACTAATCTCTCTATCTTAGAGGTTATAGATTCAAACCCTTTCTTCTTAGGCACCCACTCCTTATTCATATAAGACCACGGGTTAGGCGTGAAATATTTATGCCTAAACTGATAAAAAGAGCCCCCTAATAAACTAGGCTCTACTATATTAAAAGGAGCATATATTTCCATAAGGTTGTTTGGAGTTATTAGTCCGGATATAATAATTCTTTTAGGAATAATCCTAGCTAAAGCCGTCACTCTTTTAGTCCACTTAGCACTAGGGTTTTTCAACCTTACAGCTTCATCACACACTAAAATATCGTACCCCTCTTCTTCAAAAGTGAATTTTGTATGCATAGATTCATAGTTGGTGACATAAATGTTAGCATCAGAGTTAAATGCTTCTAATTTTTTCTCAGCAGTTCCAACTGCCGGCACAATCTTTAAATGAGGGTATGTTTTATTGCAGTCAGCGACCCAACTGCTCTGTATAATACTTTTTGGACAAATAACCAAGACTTTTATTTTATTATTCTCTTCCCAATATTCATTAATAACAGATAGAGTGGCTATTGTCTTCCCTGTACCACAATCAGACAAGTCAGCATAACTGCCTCTAGCCTTACCAAATAACCTAGTTTGGTTTTGATGTCCGTATAATATATGAGTGTCATCTTTAGGTAAGTCTGTAAAGCCTGCGCGCTTATACGCGCCCGCACTACGCTCTATAAAGTTAAGTTCATTGTATACCTTAGATAATGCGGGAGAAAAAACTATATTTAGCTCAATGAGAGCTTCACATATAGGTAGTGTCGGCTCTATGAAATACCAATACTTCTCTTTTTTGTTCCATAAAGCGCCCACAAGCTTAACTCTATCCTTATACTCATAAGGCACGTCTAAAACTATTTCTCTTGTCTGAGGGTCGTATTTTGCGGTTATAATGCTAGATTGTGTCGTCATATTCTCGATTTATCCCTTTTAAACTTTTCATATATTGTTTTTCAATAAGGGCGTAAATCTGCTCAGACTTTAATCGCTTTATTTTATGCTTCTTAACATCATTGCATAAATCTTTCAAAATGTTCTCCAAGTGCATTTGAATAGCATATATTGCACCGGCTGATATTTGAATACCTTCCTCGTTTGCATATCTTTTGACTTGTTTGATTTTTAAAAGTCTTGCTTGTCTATCACCTCTGCCCATACGATAAACTTACAACGAATATCATATTCAATGCAAGAAAAAAATTATTTTTCTTTTTTCTCTTCGGGCTTGTACCCGTTCATAGCACAGAAATGCTCAACCGTTCCGCGACCTTTTTCGCTATTATATATACGTTTCCAATACTCAGCTTGACCCATTATATCTCCAACTTTAGGTAGAGGAGCAGGGTCTCTCCAAAACTTAATTCTACAAAGGGCAATGGCAAACGCCATATTTGTCTTCATTTGAAATTCTAACTCTAATTTATCAGCCCTTTGTTCCCAACGAAATCCTACTGCTTTTAGTTTCTCAATTAGCAGGGGTCTAAATTGGACGAAATGGTCTAAAATATCACTAGCTGTCTCTGGCTCTACTTGCCAAAAAGAAATCGCAGGATTGCCGTTAGCAGGACTGGTTATATGCTTGTAAGCAGACTCAGCCATACCAACGCGATATATTAAATCAACAGCCTCGTGGCTGTGCATTCCTATCTTGAGCAAAGTATCGGATATTACTTTTTTTATACCAGTAATTTTCTCCATTAGTCTTTCATAATAGCTTCTTTAAGAGTGTCTTCTACAGCTTCCCAAATAGCTGTAAATATTTTTTCTTCAGTCTTCTCGGAAAGCATAGGGATATTTATATCCTCATTAATTTTTTTAATTAATTCTCTCTTTCTCTCTTCGTTAAAAAGATAACCTACTACTATTTTCTTAAAACTATCATCTGCCATACTATCTCCTTTTCTTCTTTTTATTTAAAATATGGTTTACCTTGTCCTGCAAACCATTGCCACTTAATTTAGCAATAATATGCACTAAAGCCTCGTATTGTTTTTGCAATCCTCTATTTTCTATTTGAATTTTTTTTTGCTGGTCTATAAGCTTTATAATAATTCCCTCGAGGCGATTAAATTTGTTATGTAAATCTGCGGTCAAATCATCTTGAATATACTTATTCTGCTTCCAAATAAAATACCCGAACGCCGCAGCAACTACTACAGGTATCCCAAATTGTTCTAAGGCTTGTATTATATCCAAGTTAGCACCGGTTACGTAGGAAAAGCGTCAGCACTATAAGTTAATTTTTTTCTTCTTAAATATATCTCATCTAAAAAGATAACGTCAGTAACATTGTCCGCAACAACGCCTATGGTAAAATAGGCTCCCGTTGCCGTTGCAATCCATCTAATAGGCTCTGCCTGAATCCAAACACCAATCTGCGATTCATTGTTCTCAAGAACTGTTGTTTTTGTGGCAATATCAACACCATACGCTGTAGTACCTGCAGATAAAGTATAAAGCTGCCCTTCTGCGGTAGATGGAATAGAAGGAATTAAATATTTAAAACTAATCTCATATTCTTCTCCTGTAACCAGTGAAATAGTATGAAATCCTGTCTTGCACAAACTTATTCCTGTGCAGGTCATTTTCACAGCGTTATCACCAGTAGAGCTGTAGTCACTTGACTGAGTTATTAAACAGTTTAAACCGTCCCCCGAATGACTTGTATGGTCTCTCCACTGACTTACACCAGCTCCCACAGTAACGGTAGATGCAGTAGAAAATGCTTCAGGAAATATATTATCACCGTAAAGCGTCGGGTCTTTTCTATATAAAGTCGCCATTATTCTAACTCCTCTTCAGCTTCTCTTAAAAGTTTTAAATAGTTTTCTTTGGGTTCAAACAACCTTTCATCGTCATATATTTCTGGAGCTATCTCTTTAAGCCTCTGAAAAGCTTGGTAGTGCATAAAAGCGTCAGCTTCCTCAGCGTTTGATATTTGAGTAGTTACCTTTCCTTGTTTTTCTTTAAGATATCGAACAAAATCTTTATTATCTAAGTCTTCTGCTTTAAATAAAAAGCTATAATCTCTTTTAGGGTTGAAAAGCCAATCAGTCTCTAGGTTATACGTTTTAATAAATTTATGCGCTGATGTTTCTGCTAAACCTTCTGTAATTAGTTGTACATTTTCCAACATCATCTTTTGAACCATCATTCTATCGTCCTCATCAGAGTCTGATTGAGCCCATCTCTTAGAAAGTTTAAGATTTCCATTTTCATCTAAGTTTAACTCAAGTCGCTCTCTACCATTTTCTCTGATAACGCGATTTTGGTCATCTCTAGCAATATCAAAAATCATATTATTCATTAGCCATATAAAATTATTTTGACCGTTAGCAGCATTTACAAGCCATTTATCTATCCTACTAAGAGGTGCCCCCATTACTGTATTTCTATTTTCTTCAAACTTATCAAACAAATTCAACCTAACAAGCTCGTCGACTATAAGGTTTCTTGCCTGCTGCCAAAAAGCAGGGTCTTCCATAATTTGAGAATACTTTTCAGGCACGTTACCCCAAAAAGCGCCTATTTCAGCAGAGTTCATAGTGTTTAGACCAAAAAGAGACCCAACTCCCTGTTTTTTAAGCACAGGCTCTCCAAACAAATCTAATCTCGGTAAATTAATAGTGTAGTCATTAAAATAGTCCTTACCCATAATTAAATCTGAAATATTATTAAGTTTTTCCCTAGCCTCTTTTTCAGTATAGCCATTCTCTTCCATAAAACTTGGAAGCTTTTTTTCTCTTTCTTCGTTAGCATAATTTTTTAAGCCTTCCAGAACGGATGACGCTGTATCTCCCCCCCATAGCTCTGCATACCCTCCAAAGAATGTTTTTTCAAAGCTACGCCAGCCAATATTAGGGTCTTTTGTAAAAGAATACTTGCTAGGATTTACAAGACTAACATCTCTATATCCTTGTGTTTTATTATTGTAGTCTTGACTTTCATAATAATAAGGGTCTATAATAGAGCCATAACTAACCATCATATTAGGCATTAAAGAACTCCTAAAAGTCTCTAGAAAAAAGTCAGTTGCAGTTGTATTTCCGTGAAGCAAATCTGAAGCCATATCTATTCCGCCTACAAACGGATTCTCTAAATAAGTGTACGCAAGAGAAATCATCCCATTCTCAAATCTTTCCCAATCGCTAGGGTCTCCCTGCCCATCTAGGATAGACCCTAAAATAGACATTATTTCATTTCCGGGAGAAAAACCTCTTGGGCTCCAACATTCAGTATTGCCATCCAGAGTATAAGCGCAAACATCTCCGGGGTTTATGCGCTTTATTTCATATATCATTTTCTCATAGTCACTCAACATCTCATAAGGCTTTGCCTTGAAATAGCCTCTGTACCCCTGCTCATTAGCCTCATCTAAAGGCGCCGGAGTACCATCCTCTCTATAGCCACCATACATATTATTAGCAAGAGAATACATTGTATAAGCAAATGTTGAGGCGGTAGTCTGTTTTGATGCTACGTCCGCAAATATACCCCAATCTCCATATGCTAACCCTTTACCCATACCTTGAAACCCATCTTTACTTAGGAAACCTATGCCCGGAGTTCTATGATATATAGTTTTACCTATATTTACAGGGGTATTAAAAAATGGTATCCAAAACTGAAAAAATGTACCAACGGTATTACCAGACCTAAATCTGCTAAACTTATCTCCTATAGCTCCTAATCTTGCTTGAAATGTAGAGTATTCAGCGCTTGCTATAGCTTCGTCTACTATTTTTTTTGGAGGGTCTTTTATAAGACTGTCAAACTCTCTCTTCCACTCTTTAGTCCCCGGTCTATAGCCGTTCTTTTTTAAATGCCTAAAAATATATTGTGCAACAAACGCCTCCTCGGCTGGCTGCCTGAAAAATATATCTATCGCCGCCTGACTTCTTTGAGGCGTCCTTATTAATTTTCCCCAAGCTCCGCCTATATATCCGTCGACACTAAATCTTTCTTTGGTATAAAAAGCATCTGTTTTTAAGTAGTTCTTATCCTCATATAGCATAGCCTTAATATTCTTATAAACAGTTCCGTGCTCACCTCTGTACTTACCACCAAAATAAGAACTAAAAGCTTGTTTTGTATATGCTAACGTTTCTCCAAAGAAACGAGACCTTTCAGGGGTTACTTGCATCCAAGCAGGTAGACTTTCCCACTCTTTACCGGTCAATTTTGAATATATGTAGCCAGAAGGTCTTCTTATCGCAGGGGTAAGGGCGTATCTATCTAAGTTTGTTAGCACCGCGTCATAAAACGCAGATATAGGCTTATCTGTATATAATAAAGCTTGATTACCTGTATTACCAAGCGTACTTCTCACTACAGCACCCATAGAAAATAGCTTAGCATTCCTAGAAACCTCAACAAGAGAGTTTATTAAATTATTAATTTTAGTAGGACTTTTGTCTTTCGACTGTAGCATTTTATTTATATCATCTAATAGAAATCTTCCTTGAGCCGTAATAAGTTCGCCTTCATTAAGAATCATCGCAAGGTCGTCAGAGACAGCGTGCTTATGTATATTAAGCAATCTACCTGTAGTAGCGCTGTGGGCGGTTAAAGAATTATAAAATTTGGTAAGCTGAGACATAGCTGCTTCGTACTCGGTCATTCTCATTGTATGCTGATTATTTATAAGATTCCTAGCTATAGCAGTCATAATTCTTTCAGCCGAAAGATATTCAGCCGCAGTAAACTGAAAGTTTCCAGCCGCAAGCTCATCATCTGTAACATTTAAAACCTTTCTAAGAACAGATTCTATAGTTTCTTTTTGTATAGATTCTTTATCTATATCTTTCCAGTTTTTCTTACCTAAAGCCCTTATCTCTTTATTTATCTCTTTACCTAGGAATCTACCAAGGTTTCCTATAAAATTTCTTATATTTTTATCTTTAATTTTATCTAGATTAATATTTCCAGAATAATTATAAGATTCATCCATTTTGCCGCTAGGTGGGGTAGGTTCTCCACCTTTCCCAGTAGGCTTGTTTGTTGCTCTTTGATTAGCTTTTCTGATATTGTCTTGAATAACTTTAAATTTAGAGTTGTAAGAATCCCCTATAAATCTTCTCAGTATTTCATTGTCATCTTTATTTAATTTATTTTTACCAAAAAAGGTCTTAGTTAAGCTATTCCAGTTATTGTCTAGATATTTTTGCCAAGCATACAAATCTTTGTTCATATAATCAGGGTCTGCAATAAATTTCTGCAGTAAAGTCCCAACAACCTCGTCTAATTCTTTTGAGACTAAGTCTATATTTTCTGGAGTTATTCCTTCCTTTTTTAACTTTTCATCAAGAGCCTTTTTATTCTTATTATCAACCTTACCTTTTTTTAAAAAATTATTCATAAATTTTCTACCTTCTGGCTGTGCTAACAGTGCAGTTAGATACTCTTTAACGTTCCCTCCTAATATAGCCACCTCTCTAGACTCATAAGGAACAGCGAGGCTTCCTGTGCTTCCAAAAGTATTTAAGAAATTATTATACGAGGTATTGGCATCAGAAAGTTTCTTTTTCCCCCACTGATAACCTTTTACTCCGCCGTAAGCCATAAAAGGACTTATCATTAAGCCGTCAAAAGTCAGCTCTCCAATAAGCCTAGATATCTCTTGACTGTTCTGCTCACTCTCGGGAAGATTAGAATACGTTACGATATCTCCAATTTTATTGCCAGAAGTGTACAACAAAGAGCCAAATATGGCAGTTCCAAATGTTTTTACAGCGTATTCATAAGCTTTCGGAGAAGCAGTCTTCATCCATTGCAAGCCTGTAGCTCCGCCAACAGTCAGCGCTACATTCATAGGGGTTACAAGCTCTCCACCTTTTTGACCAACAGTAGTGAAGCCTTTCATAAAATTTGTCCAAGCTCCTACATCCATAGACATAGCATCCATAGGGAGTAATCCTTGGTCGTCCATATCTTTGACAAACTGAATAATCTTATCGTCACTGTATAGTATATTTTGGTAAAACCAATCTTCAAATATAGAACGATGAGACCACACTTCTCCTCCTAAAGCGTCTTTCCAGATAGTAGGACTGTAAAACGCAGACACTATTGAGTCAAGTATTCCATAATCCCAAGAATCTGTCATAGTTTGCAACTTAAAAAATTCCCTCATACCTATAATTCCGCCAGCTTCTATCTCTTCTTTTTCCTTTTTGCTCCCAGCTACTGTCCTTTCTCCGTATTCTCTAGTCCAAGCCTTTTCAAAGGAGCGAAACTCGTTCATTATAGAAGGTATATTATTTTGACCAGAATAAGCTTCTTCAATTTCTTTTAACCTATTTATGCCTCCTTGCTCAGAAAAAGCTGTATTAGCTAGGAAAAACTTTAAATTTCTTAAATACCTAGCTTGAGTTCTTACATCAGATTTTGTTAGCACGTCTGCGGCTTCTAGGTCAGCTTTACTATATTTAGAACCATCGTCCCATCCATTATAATAGTAAAACTCTTGCTTACTTAAAGGCTCCCAATTTGGATTACCTTCTGTGAATTGAAGGTACATATCATAAGCATCTGACCTGCTAGGAACGACATAATCTCCAGTTTTATCAAAATAAGTATCAACTAAAGCTTTCATCAGGTTAACAACTTCTCTTTTATTCTCATCCCCGTAAAGAGTATTAAAAGAGGCAATCTGTGCTTTGACTTTCTGCATTTCCTGCTCAATAGAATAAGGGCTCACCCAATTAGGATTATCTAGGTCTGCACCCCTTTCGACGCCTTGAAGCCATTGTACTTGCTGCATTATCTTTTCCCAAGCTAAATACTTTTCAGTACCTACCTCCATACTGGTTCCATCTGTGTATTGCGCTATTATTTTATCAGGAACACTATGAGTTCTAGTTACACTTAGAACAGTCCTACCTAAGTCGTCAATAGTTCTAGTAAATTCAAAAACATCCTCGCTAAATATTTCACTTATAGGGAAACCGTCTTCAGGGTTAATCCAGTTTAAAACTCCTTTCTGAATACTTGTGCCTCTTCCAGATAAAATCTCTGCCATACTAACATCACCCTTTTGTATAGATTTCATTAAAACAGGGTCTTTTCGAATCTCGCTAGGAGTGATAGATACGGGCTCACTATATATAAAAGTATTGCCTAGCTTAACTTTTCCAGCTTCATAATAATTTTTTAAATCAAGTTCTGTGCCTCCAGCCCCAAAAACAGACGAAGAAGACAATATCTCTTTGATATTCACCTTCTTTGTAATACCTTTATTACCTTCTTCTGCGGTATAGTTTGAAAAGGTTACTTCTTGACCATCGGAGCTAACAGAAGAGACATATATACCATAATCTAAACCGCCCCACTCTTCATCTATTTTGTAAGGGTCAGGATAAGGTTTCCCGTCTATAAATAACTGCATAGTATGTCCACCCCCTATCTGAAATCCTTTATTTTCAGATTCAGGAATAGGAACCCAGAGCCCATCGCCACCCTTATCATCCATATTATTTATATACTGGTACTTATTCAGCTCTTTTGCAATCGCCAACTTAATACCCTCATCTTCTGCATTATTGTATTCATCAATTAAATTATTCAAATTCCATATAGCCTCGTCCCACTCAGCCCTAAGAGTTTCTTGCATTTGGACAGTCATATTATCCCATCCGGGTATTCTATTTATACCCTTTTTAACTTTCTTAATTTCACTACCATCAGGGTTGAAATGTATATATTCTCCCCCATCGTCTACCATAGGTATAAATTTGGAATTTTCTCTAATCATTGTTGGCTGACCCCCTCCGCTTAATCCGTACGCAAATCCCTTAGGGGCGAGTACATATTGTATTGTTCTAGGGTTGCCAAACTCATCTTCAACATTAATAGTATGAAAATTTTTAGAATAGTCTGTATTTGGGTCAAACCCATTTACAGATACGAAATTAAAATCTTCAGCAAGGTGGTCGAAAACCTCATCTCTTGCATTGATTTTGTCGTGGAATTTAAAGTTTATATCATCATACTTACTAACTTCTCCGGGACGCTTTCCGTATCTTTCTACATACTCGGCTTCACTCATCCTTGAAGCAATGCTTTTATTAAGAGTCTCGTCAAATTTGTAAGAACCAGTTAGACCTTGAGCTACCATACTTGGGCTATAAAGATTAGTGCTCATACCAATTATTTTACTAGGAAGGTTCTCTAAGTCTACATTAAACTCTAAATCTCCCCAATTAAGTGCGGTTGTAGTCTTTTTCTTCTTCTTTTTCTCAGACAGAATAAGAGCCCTCGCATCGTCCCCTGAGAGTTTTTTATCTTTTTCAATATCGGGAGATACGTCAGCTACGCTGGTTTTAATTTCCTCGTCTTCTCTTTCGTCTAACTGAGAATATAGTTCGTCTGTTTTAGCCACTATCTAGCTCTCTTCCTCATCGTCTTTCTTTATTGAAAAATCTTGATAGTAGGGAAAGCTCATTAATGGAGTCCCTATTCCGGGGTTATCTATCTCTTTTAAATAGTTTTCATTTTTTTCTTGCTCTTTAGTATCAGAATTTATTATAAACTCTCTATTATCTATTATCTTCTCTCTATTATCTATAGCGGGTTCATATCCAAGCTTGGCAAAGTTAAGATTAAAAAGACTGCTCCGCATTCTGCTCAATTCTTTCAAAACACCATCTCTCTTTTTTTCAATATTTGCCACATCAGTAGCTTCTTTACTTATAATATCTATATGCTCATAGACTTCAGGATATATTGTCTTTAAACTCTCATAACTTGCGCTTACCAATTCGCCGCCTCGCCCTGTTGGAGAATCGGCAGGTAAATAAAACCCTTGCATATACTCCTTTAAAGTAATACTGTCTTCACCGCCATAGACACTACCAAGCAATGCATCTGCGGTATTAACATCTAAATCTAAATTTTTTGATGCAGTTTCTTTCAATAGAGGGGTGTCCCACACAGCATCTGATACATTGTAATTTACTCCATTATTAAGCTCTTTATATATCATTAGCTTCTTAATAAGGCTCTCAACAGTTTTATCATCTGCAAGCTTTGTAATATTTGTCTTTTTCAAAAGATTAATTGCTTGTAGAGCTTCAAAAGTTGCATCATCTATGTCAAACTGTTCTTTTAATTCCGCTCTTTTCAATTCAACCTTTTTTAAAGCTTCTATCTCGGCAAGGTCATTTTCTATAGATTCTTTTAGTCCACCTTTATACTCGTCAGTGACAGGTTTTAATCTACTCAAGTCTTCTTTTTCAGCCTCCAGCTCCGACTGATACGCAACTTTCTGACCAGTAAGAGCACTAATAGTAGCATCATAATTATCTAGCTCACCCATAACTGTTTCTATAGTAGGAAATTTAAGCCCTTGCACTATAAGTTTTTCATTTACTTTTTCTTTATCTGTTGGCTTTAAATTATTATAATAAGTATCCCATCTCTTAACAATTTCAGTCGCTTTATCGTACTTTTTACGAACATCGCTACCTTCATCCATCTTAGCAGGATTAAACATAGATTCGACATCCATATCGCCGGAAACACCAGAAAGAAAGCTCTCAACAGCAGGACTTATATTAGGCTTAAAGACGTTTTTACCAGCCTTGATGCCTTTTACATACATAAGCATATCTTGAGCGTATTCTTTTACCTCGGTATTTTCTCCAGATTGACTTACAATTTCCTTCCAATACTCAACTTCAGCTTTATAGCTGTCTTCTGTTATCTTATTTTGAGCCTTTTGGGCGGCAATATCTTTCTTCTTTTTCTTCTCCTTGCCCTTAATAAAACCTTCTATAAACTTACCTACTAATAATCCGGGGTTAGCCATCTATTCTTCTCCCTCTATTTCGCCACCAAGACGTCTAATTTCGCCACCTAATCTGTTTTGTCCTCCTGTAGGTGAGCCAAAGTTAAACGTAGAGCCACCAACAACTTCTCCGACACCACCCCAAATATCTCCCCACATAGCCTTACTAGCCGCATCTTTCTGAGCTCGAGTCTGCATACCGGTAATTTTTAATTGATTGGCTAACGATTCTCTATGCTTCATAAGGTCTTGCTGCATTTGCTTCATACCCATAGAAAGATTTTCAGCAGTCCAACCTTGCTCTGCTCCAAACTTAGCTATATCTCCCATAGCCTGAGAATGTAATGCTTGTCCTTTCATACCTATATCCGCTACAGTTCTTGCAACATTTTCAGTGCCTTGAGAGCTCATAATCCTAGCCTCTTCAGGACTATAACCCTGTGCTAACAACGCATCTCTTTGAGCTCTTATAGCTTCGCCAGATACTCTAGCTGTTTGCTTTTGAGCAATCTCAGTTTGCCTAGCGGTTGTGTCTATAGCTGATTGTTTAGCTGTGGCTACCGCCTCGTGAGCCTTTAGGTCTAATCTTCTAGCTTCTCTGTCAGCTAAGATTTTGTTCTTCCACTCGGAAGGGCTATAGACTACGTCACCTGACTGTAGTGCATAGGACTTAGCGCCTTCTTTCGCTTTTGACTTACTGCTAGACTCTCGACTCTTATTGCGAATAAAATTTCCGTCTTTATCAGTTGCAATTATTAGATAGCCGCGTGTCTGTCTCTGACCGCCATGCTTGTTCCTTCTCCATCTTCTTTCGTAGATTTTATAATTATTACCCTCTTCATCATAATATTCTGCCTTCAGGTTTTCTTGATAAGCGTACCCTCTCTTACGACCTGAATATGTTGACTCTACTCTTGTAACTGCCAACGCAACTTCTCCATCATATTCAAAAGATTTAGAGCTAACATCGACAAGCTTACCTAACTTATCATCCCACTTCATTATAGCTTCTGTATAAATTCTCATCTTAATCTCCTTTCATTGTGTCCCAACCGATTAACTCCATATCCTCTACGTGAAGGTCGGTTGAGGTTGTTTCAAATTTAAACGATATTGCCTTACCCGTGACATTTACAGGTAGATTAAATGTTTTTAGCGACGTGTTAGAGGGAATTGACTTGGTTTTATTCAAAACTCCATCTACATAAACGCTACAGGTGATAGCAACCGAGGTTTTATACGTCAATCTCAATGTCCTAATATACTTAATTGTATCAGGAGAATCAAAGACATATTCTTTTGTTTTCCAAATACCTGTAGTGCTAACAGTACCTCCTGTGTCATCATTAAATTCGTGCACACTAACAGTGTCGTGACTAGCGTGCGCTGCATCACTATTATCAAAAATTAAAATCTGAGACTCATCGTTATCTCCAAAAATTAAATTAGAATATGTGCCGTCGGATATATCTTTAATCTTCCCGTGCTGAGTCCAACCTTTTTTATGGAAATTATATTTAAAATATCCAGTGTGCGCTGTTGTAGTATCTGGAACAAATATCAATTCTCCAAGTTTAGCTGAAAACCCTAAGGTAGGGTTGTTTATAGTCAGTCCTGTACTACTAGAAAAAGCATCTCTAATTGTCATACTTAATTCCTCTTTGCTTGGCATTAAATATATTCCTGAGTGGTTAAGCATAGCCACTCCAAAAGGAGTTATAGTATAAGCATTTGGATATGATAGACCTACGCCCTGTATTCTCTGAACCTCCCTAAATCCTTGATTAGGGTCTAATATATAAACATTATTTTCTTT
>CEUX01025037.1_pt1 | contig 13710 bp, 11 predicted proteins | sample 531361 | NCBI WGS metagenome assembly CEUX01 (sample SAMEA2622736, study PRJEB7988) | marine metagenome | isolation source: saline water (ENVO:00002010), including
AAGATAGATTTAGTTGTGAGATATCAACTACCATGAATCTTGGTGGTAATGATTGGCCTATTTATTTAAGCCCTAACGAAAATGTAGGCATACCTGATGGTAAAAAAATAACCACTACTAGCCAAGCAAAAGGCATTAAAGTAGATTTAAAACCAGGAGATATGCTGGTTTATTCTGGATGTGAGCTAGAGCATTGGAGAGAAAAATTTAAAGGAAAAGAATGTATACAAGTATTTCTTCACTATAATAATAGAAAAACTCCGGGAGCTAAAGATAATATGTTCGATAAGCGCCCCCATTTAGGTCTTCCATCTTGGTTTAAACGATGATATAATTCTTAGATGGAGGCAGTAGATCCACCACATACCCTACTGTCTCCTTTTAAGGATTATATATGTTATTAGGACAAGACGCATTTTCAACACAACCATTTGCAAGTTCTCCCTTCTTGGGGAATTGTATAGTTAGTCCTGTTGGGATACCTTTAAACTTAACTATCGGACCAGTAGGAATATCTACAACTGTAGTTAATGTTATAGCGGCCCCTGATCCTTTAGAGTTAAGAACAGCCCAAGTAGGGACTTTTACTATTGAAGGAACAGCGGTGGTTCCGGATACAAACCTTAAAGTACCATTAACTTTAGGCACTATGGACGCAACAAGTGCTGCTTCAGGTAGTGCTGTTATCAATCCATCTACCCTTCAAAACCAATTGACGTTGCGTACAGCGAGTGGTATAGTAGTTACCGGTAACGCAGTAGTAAATGTTACAGGAGTTCCATTATCATTAAAAACAAATGAAACTGGAATTATAACGTGGAATGAAATTATACCAGGAGCAACAATGGTTTGGACACCAATAAAACCTTACTAATATGGCATCAACTTATTCATCAGATTTATCATTAGAACTCGTAGCAACAGGTGAAAAAGCCGGTCTATGGGGAACAATTCAAAATACTAATTTACAAGTTTTAGAAGCAGCGACTGCTTTTTTAGAAGTACCTATTGTATCTACAACTCAAACATTAAGTTTGGCCGACGGATCGTCGACCGCGGATGGTAAACATCTTTATTTAAAATTAACAGGAACTTTAACTGGTAATACTACTTTAACTATGCCTGCTTCTACAACAGGTGGAACAGCTACAAGAGTTTACATAATTGAAGACGCTACTACACGAGGAGCTTCAGCTACGGATCTATTTACTTTAGAAGTTTTAACGACTGGTGCAGCCTCAAATGTTCCAGTTCCTCAAAGAGCTAAGATGTTATTAGTGTCTAATGGAGCTACTCCTTTAACTACTTTAGGGGGAATTTTAAAAGCAGGATATATTAGTATTGATTCAGCTACTGTAACTGGCTATACAGCAGTGTCAGGAGATCAAATTTTTGTAGATACTCAATCTAATATTGTAACAATTACCTTGCCGGCAGCGCCCGCAACCGGAGATGAAATAACTATTATGGATGCTTCAGCGACAAATGGTTTTGCAACTAATAAATGTGTGGTTAATTTTAATGGTTTAAAATATCAAAATCTTACTGCTAACTTAGATTTACAAACAAACAATCAATCTGTTACTTTTATATATACTAATATTGCAGGTAAAGGTTGGATTCAAAAATCAAATAATACATAGGAGCTAATTAATGGCTCTTCAACAAATTAAATTTGCACCGGGAGTTGACAAACAAGACACACGTGTTGGTGCAGTAGGTCGATGGGTTGATTCTGATAATGTGAGATTTAGATATGGTCTTCCTGAAAAGGTAGGAGGATGGCAATCTTTATTACCTGATACTATTGTAGGTGTAGCAAGAAAACAACATGCATTAGTTGATACATCGGGAAACAGATATGTAATTCTTGGGACTGATAAATTTTTAATTTGTTATTTTGAAGGAGGGCTGCATGACATTACTCCTTTTGATACAGATTCAGCTGGAGCTGTAATTGCATTAGCTTCTACAGTTACTTCTAATACAGCAAACACTTCTATTACAATTGATACAGGCCCGACCCTTCATGGTTTTAAAGAAGGAGACATTGTATATTTTTCTGCGTTTACTAAACCGACGGGTTCAAATTTAGATAATGCGGATTTCTTAGATAAACCTTATCAGATAATTACAGTTCCAAGTAATACTACTTTTACTATTACCTCTCCAACTCAAGAAGCAGGACCTGGTCCATATAATAATGGAACCTGTACTGTTAAACCTTATGCAAGAGTGGGACCCGCTGCGCAAACATATGGATATGGATTTGGTGTAGGACAATTTGGAGGAACAGTTCAAGGTTCTGCAACAAGTACTTTGAATGCAGGTATTGTAGCAGCAGATACCACTATTACTTTAGCTGATTCACAAAACTTTTCAACAAGTGGTAAAGCTTTAATTGGTAATTTTTCTAGTGGTAATTATGATGCTACTTCTGAATTAATTAGTTATACAGGAAACACAGACGCCGCTCCTGGAGATTTAACAACGGTTAGTAGATCACAATCTGGAACAACAGCTCCAGCAACAACAGCTTTAGGAACAACTGTTACTCAATCAACCGACTGGACAGGTTGGGGTGATCCAGTAGTAGCTACTACTACAACTCTAGAACCTGGCCTTTGGTCATTAAGTAGTTTTGGAGAAGTCTTAGTTGCAACGATTGCTAATGGAAAAACATTTACATGGAATGCTGGTATTGCGGCAAGATTATCAACAAGAGCATCACAACTTACAACTAGTTTTGAAACAACAAATAACCCTGACAAAAGTAGATTAACTTTAGTATCTCCTACAACAAGACACTTAATTCATTTTGGAACTGAAGCTACTATTGGTACCCCTACTTCTCAAGAAGATTTGTTAATTAGGTTTTCTGAACAAGAGAATATAAATATTTATACAATTGAAGCTACTAACACAGCTGGTTCTCAAAGACTTCAAGATGGAACTAAAATTATGGGAGCTATTTCTGCTAAAGAAAACATTCTAGTATGGACTGATAATGCATTGTACACAATGAAATTTGTAGGTGCTCCATTTACATTTGGATTTGAACAAGTAGGAACTAACTGTGGATTAATTGGACAGAACGCAGCTATTGAAATTGATGGTGTTGCTTATTGGATGTCTAACAATGGTTTCTTTTCTTTTGATGGTACAGTTAATACTTTACCTTGTAGTGTAGAAGATTATGTGTTTGATGATGCCGATACAACAAAGGGTCAACAAATTTGTGCAGGAATTAATAATCTATTTACGGAAGTTACTTGGTGGTATCCAACATCAGGATCAGATTTTAATAATAGATATGTAGTTTATAATTATGGTCAAACAAATGAACAAGTCCCTATGGGTAATTGGTATACAGGAACTAATACTAATTCAATTAGAACAACTTGGATTGATTCATTAGTTTATCCTAAACCTTATGCAACGGCTTTTGATAGTAGTGGTACAGGTACATTCCCAGTTATTGGTGGTGAAACTGGTTTAGGAAAAACTGTATTTTTTGAACACGAGATAGGAACGGATCAAGTTAATCCTGATGGATCTACTACAGCTTTAACTTCTTTTGTAGAATCTTTTGATTTTGCATTACAAACGGATCAAGGTATTGGAGAATACTTTTTATCTATGGGTAGATTTTTACCTAACTTTAAAAACTTAATAGGAAATGCAGTAGTCAATGTATCGGTTACTCCTTTTCCGGCTGCAGCTAATACCACTGCTTCTTATAGTCCTTTTACTATTGACACTTCTACTACATTTGTTAGTACTAGAGCACGAGGAAGGTATGCAGCTATCAAAATAGAAAATACAGGATCAGGACAAAGTTGGAGGTTTGGAACTTTTCAAGCTGATCTTAAACCAGATGGTAGAAGATAATGACAAAGATAGCAGTAAGATTACCTGAACCAAAAAAAGAATACACAGAAGATAACCAAAGACAAATCAATAGATCTTTTTCTTCTATAGTAGAACAACTTAACTCTACATTTTTAACTCAGTTAAAAGAAGATGCAGAGAGATACACATGGTTTGGACTAGGATAATATGGCTAATATATATTTAAACGCAAAAAAAGATTTAACAACTAGTACAGTTACTACTTTATATAGTGTGCCTTCTAACTCCCGAGCTATTGTAAAATCTCTTTTGGTATCAGAAGATACTAATACAGCTACTACTATTACTGTAGATTTATTTGATGCAGATCCTTCAACAGGTAACAAGTTTAATTTATTTAAAACTCAAGCAGTAGCAGGTAACGAAACTTTACAACTTTTAACGGAACCTTTAATTATGTTAGAAAATGAAGTACTTCAAGTAACAGCAGCAGATGCTAATACTTTACATGTGGTAGCATCCATCTTAGAAATTAATAGAGAGGATAGATAATGACAATTGTAGCGCAAGAAGAAGAAATTAAATACGAAACAATAAATGGTAAATCAGTCTTAAAATATAAGCCTAGAGTAGAACTTACTATTAAACATACAGAAACTGGAAGGGAATATTTATCAGAAGAAGAAGCTAAAGCTGATGTAGATAGCCCCCTTACAGATACTAAACAAGAACATATCTCAAAGAGCGTACATGTTAAGGTAATTGGGCTTCCACTGGGCACTGATACAAACATAAAGTAGATTGACTGGAAGGAAAAAACGAAGTAAAATGGTTGATACTAGCTTACATACAAGAGTTGCGACCTTGCTTTTCAATAATATAATAGGAAGATAATATGGGATTTTTTTCAAAGATACGTAAAAGAATTAAAAAGATAATACCAAAGGAAATACGACCTTTTGTACCTTATATGGCAGCTATGATCCCTGGTGCAGGTGCTGCTATGGGTTTAGGAAATTTAGCCCCTTGGATGCAAAAAGCTATTATCTCAGGTGCTGCTCGAGGTCTCAGTGATGATCAAGCAGATTTAAAAGACATTGGAATTACCGCAGCGTTAGCTGCAGGACCTGATGCGTTAGGACAATTTGCAGGACCTACAGGACCTGATCAAAATACTATGATGGGAATGTTAAGAGGTGGTGCAAGAACACTTGCAGATGCTGGACCATTAAAAACTTTAGCCACTCAAGGTGCAATAGATTATGGAATCAAAGCCGCAGAATTAAATGAAGACGCATTAGACAAATACAATAGAGAATTAGAAGAACAAGGCATAAGAGACAAAGCAGCAAGAAGATCTGCTATCAGAGCAATTTACGAAAATACTGGAACGTGGGACATGGATGAAGTTGATGAAATGCTAAACACTTATGGATACAGAACAGGTGGTAGAGTTCGTTATGCAGCGGGTGATATGGTTACCCCAGATTCAGAAGCCGTAATCTCCGAACTTCCTATAGCTCAACAAAATCAGATTGAAGGTAGTCAAATGGCTGAAGAAGCTTATCAACAAATATTTCAAAAGTTTATAGACAGATTTCCAGGACTGGCAACAGGTGAAGAAACACTAGAAGAAATGGTTGCAATGCTTCAAGCAGAAGAGGTAATGGAAACTCCAGGGTTAGGCCTCTTAGGACTTGATTCAGCTATGGATATGATTACTCCTGAGAGTGCAAGAACAAGTGCACAAGCTATATCAAGACATCATTTAAGTGAGGGTGGTATGCCTTGGGAAAAAAGAAGTTCTTACAAATTTGATAAAAAGAAAAAGAAAAAAGGTAAAAAAGTATTTGATAAAAAGAAGAAGAAATGGGTCTTCGACGAAGAGGGAAGCTACGAGGATTTTACCGATTCCATTGAAGCTGCTAAAGAAGGTTATGATAAATTAGAAGAACTAAACACAATTAAACCATTACCAATTAGAGAATTAAGATTAGCTAGAGGTGGTGATGTTGATGATGAAGTAATGGAATTTGATGAAGAAGTTATTACACCGGATTATTTAATAAAAGAAGAAGGTGTAGAGATTGGAGAACAAGTATCTGATCCAAGTAGAATGGATGAATTAAATTCTCTATCTATGGATTTATTTGGGAAACCTTTGGGAGAGTTAGATGAAATTCAAATGGAAATGTTAATGAATTTTGCTTCACAACAAGCTTTAAAACCAGGTTTAATTGATGAGTATAGAAATTACAAATATCAAATGGAAGAACAAGGTCTAACTCCTATGCCACCTAGAGATTATTTTAGAAATGAATTTGGTGCAGCTAGAATGGGTGTTGCTAAAGGTGGTGAAGTTGATGATTCAATATTAGAAGTAATGGATGAAGAAGTAATAACTCCTTATGATTTAAAAATGGAAGAAGGTGTTGAGATTGGTCCTATGGCCGGAGGTGGAGACAGAGGTTGGAGAGCTCAAATGTTAGCTGAAGAATTAGCAGAAGAACAATACGGAAAAGAATTCTATGATCTTTCACACGATCAACAAATGGAAATTTATACTATTGCTTTAGATATGATTGACACTGGCGGGATGAAAAAAGGTGGACCTGTTAAAAAACCAAGAGTTAAATCTATTGGAGTAGGAAAAGCAAAAGATTGGCCAGGGATTAAAAAAATAATAGAGATGAATAAAAAAGGTAGAAAAAGATATGCTGATGGTGGTCTTATGAGTCTTGGTGGAAATGAAATGGATTTAAGAGGCGGTGGATTTGTACCCTTAGGTGCAAAAGAAAGAGCCGATGATGTACCCGCAAGACTTTCTAAAAACGAATTTGTAATGACAGCAGATGCAGTAAGAGGCGCTGGGAATGGAAGTGTTCAAAAAGGAGCAGATCTTATGTATAACACAATGAAACAATTAGAGGCACGAGGATAATGGCAACTACAACAACACGACAACTTAGGGAACCATTTGTAGAAGCCGCTGGTCTCGGTATAACTAATAAAGGTTTAGCCCTATTAGGTAAAAGTATTCCAACTTCTACATATACAGGTAGAGGTTTTGTAGCTGACCAAGCAGCCTTAGAAAAACAAGCAGCTGCAGCTGCAGCTAATCTTGGAACTTTATTAGGTCCACAAGGTTATCAACAATTTGAAAGTCCATATCAACAAGAAGTAATTGATACATCTCTTGCAGCTATGGAAAGAGAACAGGCTAAAGGTCTTGGTGCATTAAGAAACTCAGCAGTTAGAGCTGGAGCTTTTGGTGGTGGTAGAGAAGCTGCAATGATGGGTGAGTATCAAGCATCAGCAGATATGGCTAGAGCAATGCAAGAAGCTCAACTAAGAGAGCAAGGTTACAACCAAGCTAATCAACAAGCACTAGCACAATTACAAGCACAACAAGGTTTAGGTACATACCAAACTCAATTAGGTGGTACACAAAGACAAGTTACTCAGGGCCAACTAGCAGCCGATCAAGAAGCAGCTAGAGAAACAGCCTTTGCAGATTATACACAACTAGGTTTAGTTGCTCCACAACTTGCATCAGTAATTGGGGGATTCCCAGCAGCTACACAAATGCAATCAACCCCTCCTCCAAGCACAACACAACAGTTACTTGGATTAGGAATTGGTGGTGTCGGTTTACTTGGCGCTGCTAAAGGATTATTAAAATAATATGAGCAGAATTTTAAGACGACCAATGTTTAGAGGTGGCCGTGTCGAGAGACGTGGCGGTGGAATTTCTCAATTAAGACAAGGCTACTCACCTGGTGGTGAAGTAGAAGACTACATGGAAATTTTAGAAGCGGTTAGAGAATCTAGACCGGAGTTACCTGAGAAAAAAGGAATGAGCACAGCAGACTATCTAAGAATAGCAAGTGCGGGCGCAGATATTATGGCTGCTCCTAGTGAAGGAAGTGGTATTGGTGGAGCTTTAAGATCAGCAGCTCCGGCATTAGCAGATTTAGGTACAGAGATGGCAGCAAGTTTCGATGAGAGAACCGCGGCTAGAGCTGACCTATTAGCTAACGAAGAGACTGCAATCACAGATATTGCTTCAGCTATCATGAAGAGTAGAAATTACAGACCGGACCGTGGATTTGCTTTAAGTAAAAAACTTGAGGATGTGGAAAGGTTTGGTGAAGAAAAACAAAACCTTATTGCTATTTTAAATAATGCAGACTTATTAGTTGGATATATTACAGAAAATAATATTCAAGGAAAAGATAATGCAGAGAAATTAGCTAACGCTAAATTAAAAATAAATAATAGATTAGAAATTATTAACTCATCACTAAGAATCTTAGAACCTAAAGATGAATACTTACTTGCCTTCTTAAAATCAGGCAGAGCAGGTCAGTTCTGGGAAACAATTATCCAAGCAGAAATGAAAGCTCAAGGTATCCCATCTAGTGATCCTAAATTTGATTGGAACAGAGTAATTCAAAGAGCTTCTGGTGGTCAAAAAGATGGTGGCTTAACAACTGGTTATGCGAATGGTGGTTTAACTGCAGCGATGAGTGAAGAAATTATTACTCCTCGAGGTGGAGAGATGATGGAAGAAGAAGTTGTAGAAGAAACTCCTGCAGCTGGATCTTCTGCTCCTTTAACATTTGAACAACTAAGACAAAGACTACCTAAAGAAATTCCCGATGATGTTATTAGACTTCTTGCATCCAGTGACGAAGCTCTACTTGAATTTTCTAATATTGCGACTCAACAAGATGTTGATGAATTTAATGTAAAATACGGAGTAGAACTTGTGTTACCGCAGGTTTAACATGATCTTATGGCAGAAAAATTACCCTCTTACGAAGAATGGAAAATTGACAATCCAGGTAAGTCCAAGACATTTTACGATCAACTAAAACATTTAGAAGAAGGTGGTAGTCCTTGGACAGGACCCGCTAGTTTATTTTCTAATGTAGCAAAGCTTTTTAAAAAAGATAAAAAAGTAGAAGAAGAAACTCCTAAATATAGTCAAGAACTTCCTGAAATTAAACTTACTACGAAAGATGCTGACAAAATAATTAAGAAAGTAATATCGGAGGAGACCCCTGATTTAAAAGACTTAGTTAAAACAGCAGACATTAAACTAGAAGCACAAGAAAATCCTAAAACAATTGGGTTTACCAATGCTCTTATCTTTGCAACTGGTGGACCTTTATCAGTAAGAGATGATAATTTACCATTAAGTTACGCTGGTTTTAGTGAGAAAACTAAAACACAGATTGCCGACGAACTAATGTTAGTTAATGCAAACATAATTAAAATAAATGACACCACATATGTAGATACCACTACTGGACAAAATATATATCAAGACATAGGAAAGAATAGATTAACAAGTCAAGCGATGAATGGTTTGTTAGAAGCAGGTTATAGTTTTGGACAAATGTTAACCATTCCACTCGACCTAGCTCTGGATGAAAAACTAGAACTAACACAAAAATTAGATAATCTTTATAATAAAATGTATGAAGGTGGTGGCTTTAGAGATCCTAATACTATGGGTGAACAAGTTACTAAAACATTAGTAGAGTATGGCATACCTTTTGGACTTGCGAGTAAACTACTTAGACCTTTAAACTTAGTATTAAAAAGTAAACTTTCTAAATTAAATAATAAAGCTGTACGTTACAGCACTAAAGCAGCTTTAAGTGTAGGATTTAATGCGGCAAGTTTTGGTGCTGCTGAATTTGTAGTAGGAAATCCAGGAGACACTATTAATGCTCCTGATTTTTGGGGACTAGTTGACAATCCAGAAATACAATTTGAAGGTGAAGAAGGAAAGAAGGGTAGAAACTTAGCCCTTGCTAGATTAAAAAACAAAATTAGATTTGGTTATGAAGGAACTAAAATTGGAGCAACCTGGGGATTAGTTGGAAGAGCTGCTCCTTTAGGTTTAAAATATGGTTTAAAAACTACAGGTAAAGTTTTTAACTATGGAGGAAAAGTAGCCAATGCTACGGTTCTTAGTCCATTAGGTAAAATAGCTACAGGTCAGGTACCTTTATCAGGTATGAGAGTTCCGTTTACTAAATATACAACACCAACTCTAATGTATAGTAAGAGTATTGTCCCTGGAACATCAAGAGGAATAGCAACAATTTTAAGAAAAGGTGGTAAGCTTGCTATGTTTAAATCAGTTGAGCCTTTCCTTAGAGGAGTAACTGTTAGTAAAAAAGGCATAGGTTTTAAAAACAAAGGAGAAATACCTCCTTTTGATGAATGGAAATTATTTACTACAACAAATGCTGATCCGTTAAAAAGAAGACTGGCTTACATTGCTAGACCAGTTAACTATCTTACTAAAGAATTCAGAACTCCTAATGCAATTTATAAACTGCAAGAACAAGCAGGTTTAAATATTAAATCAGAAAATAGAGTAGTTAATAAATACCTTCAAGACCTAGAGGCCAGAGCTTACCAATTAGTTAAAGCACAGAATGGCTTGTTTAATAAGAAAGCTGTGTCTCCTTTAGAAGTAGAAAATCAAATGCAGTTAGTAGTTGCTTATTTAAAGAATCAAATAAGTAAAAACAAACTTCCAAAAGAATTACAAGAATCAGCAGAAGGATTAAAAAAACATTTAAAACCAGCTAAGTCTAAATATTTAAGTATGTTACCTGAAGGTGATTTTCAAAATGCTTTGATCCCTATTATTAATAGTTATATGAGAAAGTCTATGGCTATTACTACCAATCCTTTACACAACCCACCTAAGGAAGTGATAGAAGAAGCAGTTAAAGCTATGCTTAAACTTATTTCTTCAAGGAAAAATAAAGGAATGCAAGAAGAAGCGATTGAGATGTTTAAGACAAAAGGTGTAACAAGAAAACAAGCTCTTAATTTATTTGCCGAAGCAACTGTAAGAAATATGATTGTAGACGCTAAAGCTTATGCGGGAGATCCTATTAAATATTTAAACGAAATATCTAAAAACATTTTAAAAAGTGACAAGATAATTGTTACTGGAGGGGAATTGCCTAAATCAATTAGAAAATTATTAGGTGAAGAAAAAAATGCACAGTCTGAAATTCTTCAAACTATTACCGAAATGATTACGGGCATTGAAACTAAAAAAATGTATGATGAAATTTTAGAAATAGGATTAAAGAAAGGGTGGTTTAAAAAGAACAAAGGAACATTGGATACAACTCTCCAACCCATTGGTAACCTTCCAGGTCTTGGAATGTTAAGAACTAATTTAAGTGACATGTTTGCAAGTCCTACAATGATTCAAGCTTTAAGAGGCAGTCAAGGGATTATAGATATGTTATTAAAAAGTAATGCTTATAGAGCATTAATGCAATTTAAAACAGGAGTTCAGTTTGGTAAAACTGGATTGAGTTTTGATACCCAAATGAGGAACGTAGTTTCCACTCCTATGTTTGTAATTGGTTATGGATGGATAGGTGGTAAGGGTTCGGTCGATGACGCTTTTAAATTTATATATAATGATATTACTGGAGCAGGTAAAAAAATTACTAATCAAGCCTTTGTTGAAAGAGTAGGTAAAGGAATTAAACTGGGTTATTTAGATGAAAGTATTGAAGCTCAAGAGATGTTAGCAGTTATTAAAAAACTTAATGAGAATCCTAACATGGTGGATAGATGGATGAGTGGGGGTTTAAAAACTAAATTTATGGATAGAGCTACTCAGTTTTATCAAGCAGGGGATAACGTCTGGAAAGAATATGCTTACGTATGGAATAGAAATAACCTCAACAATATTTTTAAAGGAAATAAAAAAGAATTAATTAAACAAGAAGAATTAGTAACGGGACAAAAGTATAATCCTATTTCTAAAATTACAAACAAAACTAAAACTTATGACGATGCAGTTGATGAGTTTGCTGCATGGTATGCTCGAAACTTAATGCCAACATATAGTTTGGTACCTGAAGCAGTAAGAGTTATAAGAATGACACCGATTGGAAGTTTCATATCATGGCCTTCAGAAATTTTAAGATTAACAGGTGTGGCTGCACGAACAGCTTTAAGAGAAGCTTCATCTACTAATGTTGCTATTCAACAAAATGGTTTAAGAAAATTAATGGGAATGACATTAACATTAGGAGCGGCTGGAGCCGTAATGGATAGAGTGTTTGAACAATATACTGGTGTAGATAAAGCAATGATAAGAGCGTTTAGAAGATCATTTGCATATGAGTATGATCAAAACTCAAGATTCACTGCGGTGCAACCAATGAAAGATAACACATTAACTCTTGTTAATTCTTCTTACGCAGATGTCTGGGACTATATTAAGAAACCTATGAGAGCTTTCTTAAATCAAATAGGACAAAAAGATACTAAAGTTATAGATAATAATGTTATGAAAGGTATCTATGAAGCAGCTAAAGAGTTTGCTGAACCTTTCTTTACACAAAACTTAGCAATCGAACCTATCATTGATGCATTACCTGCTGATGTAATGGGAAGAGATGGAAAAACTACGGAAGGTTATTCAGTTTATTCACCTACGGATGCATGGGGAACAAAAGTTTACAAAGGAATAGAACACATTATTCGGACTGCGTTGCCTGGAACTATTCTTCAAGCTAAAAAATATGGGGACATTGCCTATGACATATACAAAGGAAGAGGAGATCCTGATGCAGCTTGGCAAAAATTGGTTTCTACTATTACCGGTCGTAAGATACAGAAATTTGATTTGTTAAAAATTATGAATCAAAAGGCTGGTAACTTTGCTTCAACTATTAAAGGAGATCTAACTTTATCAGAAAGTTTTTATCGTTCTTCGGACTGGGAAACGAGAGGACCTAATCAAATTGAAAAAGAATTTAATCAAATTCAAGAAGAATCTTTTATCCAACAACAAAAGATACTACAGTTTGTAACGGATGCTAGAACCTTAGGTATTCCGGATTGGCAAATTGCGAAAGCATTAAAAAGATTAAAGAACGATCAACTTGTTTCTAATATAATGTATGGAGCTAAGTTTACTCCTTATACTTATTACAGTTCAGCATTTGAAAAAAGATATGAGACAGCAAAAAGAGAAGCAGAACTTAATGGCAGACCTCTACCTGATTATAATTATGTATATCCTATTGGTAAATTAGAATCAGTAATGGCCAACCACATAGGATTAGATTTAAATAAATCTTATGAAGAAAACATGAAGATAAAAGAAGAACAAATAAAAGGATTGTTACAGAACAATAATCAAAATGAAATTGTACCTGAAAATAATATTATTATCCCTGAAAAAAATGAGAAAGAATTATTTGACCAAAAAGTATTAGAGCTTTTAAACAATTCAGAAGAAGCTTCTTTAAATACACCACCACTAGAGCAACAACCAGACGCAACAGCTATAACTGACACAGCTTCTGCACCAATCAACGAAAGAACTGGATTGACAACAACAGAAACGGCGTTATTATCACCGTTGGAACAATCAATCAGATTAAAACAAAGAGCATAATACATGGCTATAGAACCCAAAACAACTAGAGAACATATCATATCCCTTTACGGACATATGACAGGCATCAAAAAAGATATTAATAAAATCAAAACAAATGATTTAAAACATATCCACGAAGACGTCGAGAAATTGGGCGGTAAGATAGACAAATTCTATTGGGTTCTTTTAGTAGTTGCGGGTACAACTACACTCTTCGTGCTCGACATTTTATTTAACAAATAGGAGAAAAAATTATGCAACTTAGTAAACACTTTAAGTTAGAAGAATTTACCAAATCAATGACTGCGACTCGGAAAGGTATTGATAATACCCCAGGAGCCGGAGACATTAAAAATTTAGGAGACGTATGCTATGAAATATTGGAACCGGTTCGTGCGAAGTTTGATAAA
>CEUX01104194.1_pt1 | contig 13700 bp, 6 predicted proteins | sample 531361 | NCBI WGS metagenome assembly CEUX01 (sample SAMEA2622736, study PRJEB7988) | marine metagenome | isolation source: saline water (ENVO:00002010), including
GCAAATAATATATTACAAATAGATCTACATGATGAAAAAGATAATCAATATGAAGCTATTAGAAGGAACGGTAAATTATATGAAAAGATAAATCATACTTATGACTGGACTACACTTACTAATTGGGAGAAAGTAGCTTGTGATATTGTATGGTTATTTGATTGGGTTGATCTGCCTATACCCATTCAAGATTATATTGTAGCAAGAGCCGCAGCTATAGTATCTAGTAGAATTGTTGGAGATCCTCGACAGTATCAAGTATTACAACAAAAAGAACTACAGAACAGAGCAATGGCTATGGAGTATGAGTGCCGTCAAGGTGATTATACATTCTTTGGTCATCAAAGAGGCAAGAAAGTCTACGATGCTTATCAACCTTATCAAGCACTATTACGCTAATGGCCGCTGTAACACAAACAATACCAAATTTTTTAGGTGGGGTATCGAATCAACCTGACGATAAGAAATTACCAGGCCAAGTAACACAGGCTGTTAATGCTTACCCTGATCCTACATTTGGTTTAACTAAAAGACCTGGTTTTAAATATTTAGCACAACTAGCAAGCGCTACTACAGGTGGTACTGCTTTTGATAATAATGATTTAGATAATGCTAAATGGTTTTATGTGAACCGTGACGCTGATGAAAAATATTTAGGATGTATTATTGGCAATGCTACAGAAGCAGACGCTGCTATACATGTATGGAATGTTGCAGAAGTAGATGGAAATGGAGATTATGTTAAATGTGCTGTAACCTATGGTAGTAATACTAGACAGTATTTAAGCGCTTTAAATCGAGAGAATTATGATTTCTTAAATGTTAGAGATACTTCTATTATCACTAACAAATTAAAAACAGTTACTTCAGTTGCTGATAGCTCAGCTGCTGAGTATCAAGCTACAATTAGATTACACTTAGTAGAGTATAGTGCAAAGTATGAAGTAATAATTAAACAAGGTAATAATACATATACATCTACTGTTAATACTAGAGCTGGTGATACAGCGCAAAATGATGCTGATACTACTAACTTCTTAAATGCGAAAGAGGTATTAACTGCTTTGAAAACAGCTATAGATGCACATAGCATAACTGGATTATCTACTAGTGTCATCAAAAGTACTCTAGAGTTATGGGGACCAAATGACTATTCTGTTACAGTAACAGGTGGTAAAGGTGGTAATTCTATGACTGCTTATAAAGATGAAGTTGATAGTATTACAGATTTAGCTGGTGAAACTATACATGATCGTATAATTAAAATTGTTAATACATTTGCATCAGAAGGTACTTACTATGCTAAATTTAAAGCAGATGATGGTGTTTCTGGTATAGGTGTATGGGAAGAAACTAGAGGACATGGATTTGATAAAGGATTAAACTCCACAACTATGCCTCATAAACTATATAATACAGCTAAGAATGCTTTTACATTTAGTGTTATAGAAGATGCTGGTGGAATCACTGGAGTATTTGGTACACCTAGATTAGTAGGTGATGATGATACTAACTCACACCCTTCATTCAAAGGATCAACCATACAGCAAGCGTTTTACAATAACAATAGATTAGGATTCTTAACAGCTGATAATGTGTCTATGAGTAAAGCTGGAGATTATTTTAATTTCTACTTCTCTAGCGCACAAACTGTTACAGCAGATGATCCTATTGATTTAAGTTGTTCTAGTATTAGAGAGGCAACACTACATGGGGTCATACCTACTGCTAGCGGTCTACTATTATTTAGTCAACAACAACAGTTTATTATGTATGCTGCTGATGGTAACTTAAGTCCACAGACAGCATTGATTAGAGGTCTATCTAACTATCGAATGGATACTAAGATAGATCCAGTTGATACAGGTTCTAATATAAACTTTGTGAGTAAGACACATGATACAGCTGGTTTTACTAGAGTCTTTGGTATGCAACCACAAGGTACAGGACAGCTGCCAAAGGTTGTAGATATAGGTCGTGTTGTATCAGAGTATATACCAGCTACTATAGATGGTTTAGCAGCTAGTACACAGAATAGTTTTATAGCTATGTGGGGTAAGACAGATGATAAAATATATTTCTATCGTACATATAGTGATGGAGAACAAGATCTAATTCAGTGTTGGTTTAATTGGCAATGCCCTGGTAATGTACATCATGTAGATGTTGATTCAGATACTATGTATGCTGTAGTTAAAACAGGATCAGGTGGTTCTGCAAGATATAACTTACTCAGCGCTACATTAACACAAACACCAGAAGAAACTATTATTGTTACTGCAGATGGTCAACAGGTAAACCCACATATGGACTTCTATGTGAAGGCTGAAGCTGTAACATATGATTCTGCTAATGATAGGTCTAAATGTAAATTACCTTTTAGAGATATAACTACATTAGATCCTGTAATTATTATTGCAGGTAATGCTACATCTAACTTCTCTGGTACAACAGAGTCTGGATTTACTATTGAACCAGGTAGATTAACTGAGAGTAATGTAGACTACTTTACTGTACCTAAGAAAGATTTATCAGGTCAAGCTGCTAATGTTTATATAGGTTACAAGTATTCATATGATATAACTCTACCAAAAATATATTTTAGAAAAGATCCAGAAGGTAAAACAACTGATTATACAGCACCATTAACTGTAGCTAGATGTAAATTCTCTGTAGGACAGTCTAGTGTAGTAGGTTTTAAATTAAATAGAAAAGGGGTTCAAGCTGCTACACAATCTTTTACAGGTGATGGTAGTACAACAGCTTTCTCTCCTGATTTCGATGTAATAGATTTGAAAGACGTTGTTGTTAAAAAGAACGGAGCCAAGCAAACACTTACTACTGATTATACCATTGCTACACACTCTACGCTTACAGATAAATGTACAGTTACATTTAATACAGCACCAGCTGCTGCTACTACAGCCGCAAACGTTACCACACCTGCTGATTCTATTGAAATCTATATAGATAATTGGTATACTTTACAACCTACACAGGATGCAAACTATTATCTAGGTGATGATGTACCTTTAGCTACACAGAATTTATTCACTGTACCTATACATCAACGTACAGATAACTATACTCTTAGAGTCTTTAGTGACTCACCATTCCCTCTTGCCTTAACTTCTATGGCATGGGAAGGAAACTATTCACCCCGTTATTACCGACGAACATGACCACTCAGAAAGAACGTGATGCTTATGAAGAAGCTACACGAATGATTATTAAAGAAGCCGCAGGTGAGAACATCATTGCATTTGATTACTTGTGGCAACTTGCTTGTGTCTCTAGAACTGTTGATGATATCTTTGATGAAGATCAAGAGGTATCACGTAAGCAGTTATTAGATGCTGTGCAATGGTTATTCATTGAACTACCTTCTAATCCGTTCTTTCAGTTACATAGAGATACTCTACATTCTCAACATTTATCTATGTGGAATGCATGGATGGCTGCTAATGAATGGGAGAAAGGTGATGAAACCGATCAAATATATGGACATGTTTGGAGAGATACACATCATGAAGTATTTCCTATTGTAGCTTTGTTAACTCAAGGGCCATTTAAAATGGAGGAGGTCTCTATGAAAATCCGTAAACTATTTAAAAAGAAATTAGGAGAATAAACTATGAGTGGAGGAGGAGGAGGTAGTAACAAAAAGGCTATTAGAAAGCAGTATGAATACGATGTCAACAGATGGCAGTATAATTGGCAACAGATGCAAGATAGGTATCAGTATTCATTAGATGCTTTTGATGTCAAAGTTTGGAACCAACAACAAAAATTAGATTATCAAGATCAAGTTGCTATACAACAATGGCAGGATAAAGAAAAGATGCGTATATTTGATTATAACAATCAGATAAAAGCATACAATGCTAGTATTGATTCTTATGAAACTCAACTTGATTATAACAACTTAGCTGCTGAGTTATCATCTTCTGATAATACTAGAAAATATAATGAAAAACTTACTGCTATAGGATTTCAAAATGAAAATCTCATGCAAGAGCATGGGTTTAATGTACGTTCAATGACAAATGACGTACAAGGAAAAAGAGCTGAAGCTGCATTTAAAGCAGATGAGTTAAAGATGAAATCAATGGCAGAGCAAGGTAAAGTAGCTAATATGGGTCAATCTGGTAGAACTGCTAGAAAAAATATGCAAGCGGTGTTAGCAAATTATGCTGGTCAACAAGCACAACTTGTAGATTCTATTATCAGAACTGACCAAAACTACGCTTTAGCACAAGAGAAATCATTAAAGACTACTGGATTAAAACAGCGAGAACTAAGAGAGTCTTTGAAATCTGCAGGTAGTCAGTATGAAGCTGATGCTGCACAGATTGCATTACAGAAGTACTCTGCTGATTTAGGAGCAGAAGCTGCAATCGCACCTGAACCTGTTCAACAGCCACAGATGAGTCAACCTTTAGAACTACCTAGACCACGTAACCTTGCACCAGAAGAACCACCAACTTGGGAGCAGTACGAGTCTGTTAAACCTATTAAAGGTGCTGTATCTAAACCTAGTACTTTATCTAAAGTAGCGTCTGTTGTGGGCACTGTAGCTAGTATTGCTTCTCTGGGGTTCCCGTCTGATGATAGATTAAAACGTACATATAACCGAGTAGGGACTTCTAAAACGGGTGTACCTATTTATACATTTAAATATATACACGATGGTGAACATGGTCCATGGTACCAAGGTACCTCAGCACAAGATTTGCTGGAAATGGGTCGTAAAGATGCTGTCGGACAACAAGAAAAAGATGGATTCTATTACGTCGATTACAGTAAGCTGGACGTAGAATTCAAACAAGTACAAATAGCTTAATTAAAAAGCAATGTCTTTATATAAAGGTTCAGCCCAACAAAAAGGCTTTGGAGCTTATTTAGTAGATATTCCTGATCCCTCCGAAAAGATTCGTAAGCAAGGCTTACAAGCTATGCGAGGGATGGAGGATCAAATACAACATAATGCTCAACAAGCTGAACGTGTTGTCAGAGCTTCAGAACAAAATGCTGCAATATTTGAGCAGCAAATGCAGCAGAACTTCCAAGATAAGCAGCACTATGCTGATGTCTTAGCTAAGGCTAAATGGAAGAACTATGAAACTGCTGTTAGAAATGAAGAGATAAAAGCTAAGCAAAAAGGTAAGGATTGGGATGCCCTAATGAACCTTACCAAATCAGGTGCTAGGCTTGGTAAGATGGCTATAGACCATAATCGTAAGATGACTGACCAATTTGTGGATCAGTTATACCGTGATTATGGTATGAATCGTGCTGCATTTAACGCTATTAAATCAGCAGAAAATAAAATTATTAGTGATAATACCTCACTTCAAGCGCTTCTAAGGAAGATGGAAGTGAGTGGTGATGTTCCTATGGATGTTATCGCTAGGATAAGACGAAGTGGTGGTTATATGTCATTAGCTGTTTCAAAGAATGAAGCAGTTAGATGGGGACGACAGTTACATGGAAGACTTGGTGCTAGATCTAATGAAAAGATTCAGTTACCAGGCATGGAAATGCCTATATCTCTTAATGATGCATTAGCAACAGGTGGTCCTACAGTTGATGCTGTAGTAGATGAGTTAATTAAGCAGGAATTATATGTAGATGGTAAACCTAGATTCTCTAATAAAGTATTAGCATTAGCTGGTGTTGCTGGTCCTGATGGTTTTATTGCAAGGACTAAAGGATCTTTCGCTCAAAAGGCTAATAAAATAGTAGTAGATGGAGAATGGGAAGATAGGCATCAAGAGACTATTCAGGTTGTAAAAAGCTTCATTGGTCCTGCTCAAGGATCTTCACAGATTGCTGGTGTTAAAGGTATTGATGCTGCTATTTATTACTTTGCTGGTGGTCAAGATGCAAGTCGTGAACAGTTATCAGCAGCTAGAACTAGAGTTGTTGGTGCTTTAGTAGATGCTCTTGAAAACAAACAACTATCTTGGGATGAAGTTAAAGGTTTAAAAAATTATATAGTGAAGACCAAGGGAGCACCTAAAGGTGTAAGATGGTCTAAACTGTTTCCAAAAGAATGGAACCAATTAGTAGAGGCAGGTGAAGCTTATGTTGACGCAGTTAATGCAGAAAATGAGTTAGCAGATAGTAACTTAGCATTAGAAGGTGAAGGTTTTCTAACTGATATGAAAAATTTAGTAGCAACTGAGAATCCTTCTATAGATACTTTAACTAAGTTTTATAAACATGCAACAGCACCTGAAAGAGCACATACTCATGCAGAGGCTGCTAAGTTTTTAGCCAAAGAAATGGCTGCTAATAAAACCAGAGCAAACGATGCTCAAGGTACTGCAGTCTTAATGGCAAGAGCAGAGAATAATGAAATTATTACTCAAGAAGAAATAGATAAATGGAATTTCAGTCCTAGTACGAAAGCTTTAGTTCAAGCTGAAGTTGCTAAACGTAATCAAATGTTACCTCAAACAGGTGATAATGGAACTAAAGAGAGACTAGCATTTCAAATTGAAACTAAACTTACAGACTTAATTACACGAAAGAATACCTGGTATACTAATGGTACACATAAAGATACCAAATTATATGCCGAACGTAAAGCTGCTGGTCACTATAGATTAGCAAGAGAAATGAAAGGTATGTCTCATGAAGATGCTTATAACTATGCATTACAAGAGATAGGTAAAGATATAGGTTCACCACAACAAGCACCAAGAGATCCCTATTTTGAAGTTGTTACGAAAAAAGGAGCAAAAGCTTTCAAAGGTGCATTACCTAGACCAATGGAAGAGATTAAAATCGATCCTGTTGAAATAGGTAAAGAACTTCATATGAATCCTGGTAATATTTATACTAAAAATTATTTTAATCCTAGTGAGATAGCAGCACAAGCAAGTAAAGGTATCTTTATGCCTATACATCCTACAGCTTTAGCAATACAATCTCTTACAAGAGGTAGGATTAATGCTGTAGATGCTATGCAAGCACAGTTACAGTTGCTAAGAGATCAAGAAACTAAAGAGTTTGGAGCACCTCGTACTCCATTATTACCTGATGATTATGTAAAACGTTATAAAAATGAATCTGGTAGAATAAGTCCACTTGGACAAAGATTATTAGAAGACTATAATATAGTAGGAGTTAATAAAGCTTATACTAAAAGTGGATATGCACCACCTTATCAAACTTCTTATTATCAAAAAGCTGATAAAATCATAGAGACAGGTGATATAAATAATGTTTCTACTCCTGATGGTAAGATGGGTAAGAGTTTACAGGTACTTAAATTTAATGTATCTGATAGAACGATAGGTGAAGTATTACGTTTAATGCAAAATGGTACTATTACTACAGCTGGTAATGCTCAGTTTAATCTAGAAAGTTTAACTGAAACTCTTGCACAATCTGGTTTAACAGCAGATAGTAAATTTAATTTTACAAATCAAAAAACTTTACAGAAAACTAGATTTAAAAAATATGGTTTAGCTGGATTTCCTCATATACAACCAGATGAATATGATATTCAATTAGGTGATAATTTGCATCAAGCTGTTAATAATGAAAAAATTACTCCAACTTATTTCAGAGATATGTCATCATGTAATGACGCAGCTTGTACTTTTATGAGAAACAATCCAGAATTATTCCCACACTTAGGGGGTACTAAACAATGAGTGAACAGCAAGAAAACCCACATGTAGAATTAAATCAATATGAAGCTGATCCTTATTGGCAACAACAATCTGATTTAGTTAATTCTTATAAAGATAATCAAGCTATAGATGATACGGATGAAATAGAGAATAGTGAAGCTGCTATTCAAAGTAAAGAAGCATTAGATAATAGAAGAGAAACAGAAAAAGCTGTTAAAGGTGGCCCTGGAGATCATTCTTGGGGTGGTTATGAGAATCAACAAACTGGTACTACACCAGGTGAAGGTGTTCAGAAACCAGCTCATGTGAGTAAAGAAGATTGGGATAATAGACCTAAGTGGTCTAGACCTTTAGAAGATATCTTACATGCTGGATCGGCTCCTGCTTTAGGTTTAGCTGATTTTGCAACCGATGCTATTGGTCTTGTACCTTGGTTAAAACCTATAGATAACTGGTGGGATAATAATTCTCCACGACATAATCATCCTGCAATTAAACTGACTAGAGACGCATCTTCAATCATTATACCTGCTTATTATGGTGGATTGGCTGTAACAGCTAAAGCTAGATCTGCTACAGCATTTGCTAATATACCTTCTTGGGCTAGAACATTAGGTTCAGTAGCTGCTTATACTGGTGTTGATACTGGTGTAGCTATGATATCATCTCACTCAAAGACAGATGATAATATGGCTGCTACACTTAATAACTGGTTAGGTTGGGGATTACCTTGGGCTACTTTGCCTGGAGATAGTCCTGATGTTAGATGGAAAAAGAATGTATTTGAAAATGCAGGATTTGCAGGTGCAGCAGAACTACTTGGTGTAGCGTTTGCAATGGCTCCTAGAGTTAAAAGGATACCTAGAGATAATGCAGCTAGAGCTATACTTGAAAATCAACGCAATGAATTATCTCAGTATGCTGAGCCAGTAACAGCTGCAGTTGAAGGACAAAGAGCAGCTAGACAAGCTGCACAGACTGAAGAGATGATAGATGTATTGAAAAGAGATCCTACAGGAGAACAAGGATACAATGCATTTGTCAACGATCTTGGAGAAGATACAGCTGGTAAGGTTATAACTGATATTGATGCTGATCCATTAATGGCTAAACTGGATCAAGCTAGAATACAAGGTAGCCTTGGAACATTCAATGGTAGAGCGACACCTGTTGCTGGTCCAGTGTTCCAGAAGAAGTTAATGAGAGCTTTTAATGGCAATGAACGTGCTCAACAATTAGATCAACTATTCAATGCAATAACACCTAACTTTGATGCTGTAGTACCAGTTGGAGATAAAACTATTAGGGTTACAGCTGAGCAGATGAATAGGTCTATTGATAATTTGACAGAAGCTTTGTATGCTAAAGACCTAAGCTTTGGAGAATTTCAGGTACTTGTTGATGACATGAAGAGTGTTGTCTTCAATTCTAATGCAGTTTTAGATGAACAAAGCTGGATAAACTACTCTAAAGCATTTAAAAATGCATATGATACCCTCTTTGATCCTAATCAGGTCAGGGCTTCTGCTATGCTTACACAGCAAACAGGGGATTCTATTACAGACTTAGCTACTGCAGCTATGATGATGGGAGATAATGCAGATGCATCAAGACAGTTTCAGTTAATCTTTGAAAAATTGAATCTACTTGATACTGAAATGAGTGCAAATAAGTTTATCTTTAATAAAGCTCAAGAGTATCGTAAATTAATCGCAACAGGTAACGATCAAGTTGTCGTATCTTGGATGAGAAATCAGGCTGATACGTTTGATACTTACTTATCTCATATTAGAAAAACTAATGAGGACTTCTCTAATACTTTATGGAATATAGCTAAAGAAGATCCTGCTTATTTCCGTCCATTAAAAGAAGTATTTGCACATACTAATGGTAGTGTAGACCAAATACATAAATTAAAGAAGTATGCTGAAAGTAAATTAGGTATAATTAAGAAGGGTATTATTGATGGAGAACCTGAAGTATCTAGTGTTATTGTAAAAGGATTACATGCTGCTAGGATACATAGTCTCTTATCTGGGATGTCAGCAGGTAGAGCTGCTCTAGGTAACAGTATATTAACAGCACTTAAACCAGTATCAACATTTGCTGGTGCTGCAGCTACAGGTAATATACCAGCATTGAAACGCGCTTACTATACCTACGGTGGTCTAATGGAAAACTTTAGGCGTGGGTTTAAAGTCATGCAATCTGAATGGAATTTCGCTAAGAACTTCCCTGAAGAAGCTATGATGCGTGGTCGTGTTGACCTTCAGAAAGCTAAGATGGATACACTAGAAGAGCTTGAAGGTTTAGCTGAGATATGGAGACGAGATGGAGAGAAAGGTAAACTAGCTATATGGAATATGGCTAAAGGATTAGGTTGGTATAATAAGCAATGGTTTGTAAAGTATGGTACTAATGCTTTGTATGCTATTGACGGTTTTACTAACTCCTTTATGGCATCTGGTATGGCTCGTGCTAGAGCTTATGACCAAACCATGCATGCAAATCGTGGAGCGGTTAAGTTCGATGATATGTTTAATAAGACTCAAAGAGATTTATATAGCCAAGCATTTGATGAAGCTGGTGTGCTAACAGATGATGCTGCTAAACATGCTTCTAGAGAGATAGCTTTAAACTTAGATAATAAAGTTGTTGATTCTTTCGAACGTTTCTTAGACCATGTACCTGCTGCTAGAGGTGTCTTTATGTTCCCTCGTACAGGTGTTAATGGATTTGAAGTAGGTTGGTCATTCAATCCACTGAGTAATATAGGCCCTGCGATGACTAGAGCACGTAAGACTCTAGCTGCTACTACAGGTGAAGCTAAGATGGCTGCACTATTAGAGCATGGAATTGATGCAACTCAAGATGCTAACCTTGCATTTGAAACACTAAGGTCTGAGTATATTGGACGTCAAATAATGGGCAGTGCTCTTGTTATGGGGGTTGGTGCATGGGCAATAGAAGGTAATGTTACTGGATCAGGTCCACAAAATGCAGCTGAGAAACAACGTATGGTTGCAATGGGTTGGAAACCATACTCAATAAAGAATCCAATCACTGGTGAATGGCGTAGTTATCAAGGTATCGAACCCTTTGCACAGATAATGGGTCTTACAGCAGATATTGTTTATCAAGCTAGTCGTGTAGATCAATCTATAACAGAAGATTCACTTAGAAAGGTAGGTCATGCTCTCACAATGAACGTTACCAATGGCATGTTTATTCAAGGATTTGAACCACTTGCTGGTTTAATATCAGGTGATCCTAGTGCTTGGACTAGATTCTTTGCACAACAAACTAACATGGTAGTACCATATGCAGGTGTAAGGAGTATATTAAATAACGTTGTGTCTCCTCAAGTTAAGGATGTTAACAATGATTATTTTAGTATACTTAAGAATATGAATAAGTTCTTATTCTCTGCTGATCCTGAACTACCTAATAAATTAGATATTTATACTGGTAAACCAATTAAACATTGGCATCCATTAGTAGAAGCTACCAATGCTGTATTGCCTATGTTTAAATCAAATGGTGGTATGGAGCCTTGGAGACAGTGGTTATTAGCTTCAGGTTGGGATGGTTTGCAAAGAATTCGTACTAATAAATATACTGGTATGCCTTTAACTGCTCGAGAACGGCAGTATATTAATAATTGGATTGGTAAGAATGCTGGATTAAAAGCACAGATAATAGATCTAATGACTAAAGATGATGGTTGGTACGATAAGAAACTTAAAGAATATAAGAAAGAAAGAGGATTCTCTTCTCAACGTGAGATGCCTATTAGAGAGCTTATAGTTCATAAAGAATTAGACGCTATTCATGACAGAGCTTTTGATGCTGCATTAGCAGACTTTGAAATGAATAATAGTCAATTCACTGAAGTTGGTAGAGAAATCTATAATAAGAAGAGAGAACTAAATCAAGGTAATATAAAAGGTGCTAAGAGAACTAAACAAAGGGTAAACAAATTACTACAAGAAACCCGTAACAAATAAGCATTATGGCTACAACCTCAAATTCATATACAGGCAACAATTCCACCGTTGATTATGCCTTCACATTTCCATATCTAAAGTCTACAGATATTAAGGTAAGCCTTGATAACGTAGTAAAAACAATTTCAAATGACTACACTTTACATAATGCCACAACAATAAGATTTAATAGTGCACCTGCAAATAATGCTGCTATTAAAATTTATAGAGATACAGGTAGTGATAGCTTAGCTGCAACCTTCTACCCAGGTTCAGCTATAAGATCTAGTGATCTCAATGACAACTATACACAGAATTTATACGTTACTCAAGAAGCGGAGAATGACGCTAATACTGCTCTTGATAACTCTAGGGTTCTTGAAAGCGGCGCTTACGTTTCTGCTATTACAAAAGCTACTACCGCTGTAACGACTGCTAATACAGCCTCGACAAATGCTACTACTGCAGTCAACACAGCTAACACAGCTAGTTCAACGGCATCGTCAGCTGTTAGCACTGCAAACACAGCATCTACCACTGCGTCGAATGCTGTAACTACAGCTAACTCAGCAACAACTACAGCTAACTCAGCAACCACAACCGCCAATAGTGCCGTAACTACAGCAAATGCAGCAACAACAACCGCAAATACAGCTTCAACAAATGCAACGAACGCTGTCTCGACGGCAAACACAGCTTCGACGAACGCTACGAACGCTGTTAACACAGCAAACACAGCCAGTACAAATGCCACAAATGCTGTTAACACAGCTAACACGGCTTCAACTAATGCTTCTAACGCGGTAACAACTGCTAATGCTGCACAAGCTGCTGTGGCTGATGCTGTGACTTATACTCAAAAAGCTAATGAAGCAGCCCTCCAAGGTTTTACACCAGGTGAAGACGCATCAGATAATAAAGGTTATTATGAAGTAACAGATTCAACTAATTTAATTAATGAAGGTTGGGTTTATAGTGGAGTACATTATAAGACAATAGGAATACCTTCAACTTTTGAAGGAGCGCCTGGACTTACAGTAAGGTTAGAATTTGATTTTAATTCTGCATCAGGTGCAGATGCTTCTAATCAAAGAACTTTCACATGGATGAGTTACTTTGCTAATGATCCAGAAGAAAGATATTTACCTAACCAAAGAGTACATATAGCAGGCACACCGACAGCTGGTAATATAAATTATTATACAGTTAAAGTAGCTACTAAGAATGCGTTCCATCGTTATAATGGAACAGGCTCATCTAATGGATTTACGATTAACGGAGAACAAGCTCCTTTCTTGGAGTGGACCCCTGGTATAACCTATAGATTTGACCAAGCAGATTCGTCGAATGCTAACCATACATTAAAGTTTTATGAAGAAGCAGATAAAACTACATTATATTCAACTGGCGTAACATTAAACGGTACTCCTGGTCAAGCAGGAGCTTACACCCAAATAGTTACAACAGATACATTACCTACAGTTTTACATTATATGTGTGCTGAACAAGCTCATGAAGGTAATGGAATACAGACAAACACTGCTTTTACAACTATTTACGACGGAGGAGCGTTTACTTAAATGGGTGTACCAAGTCCTAGAACCCCGGTACGCATAGCACGGGGTACTAAATCAGTCCTTGAGACTAATAAAGCAGCCTTAGATGAAGGCGAAATTTGTTATGCAACTGATGAAAATACTATCTATGTAAAAGAAGGTAGTAACTTAGAAACTACTCAAACTTCTACTGCAACTGATAGTTCGAAGATGCCTTTAGCTGGAGGCACTTTCACCGGAATTGTTAACTACGCAAATGGTAAAGCTATTCGTTTCTATGAGGACTCTGGTAATGGATCTAATTATGTAGGGATTGTAGCACCTAGTGCTTTATCAGCTGATACTACTTATACCCTACCTACAGCAGATGGTAATGCCGATGAGTTCTTAAAAACAAATGGCTCAGGTGCCCTATCATGGGGACTATCTTCATCAGGTGCAACAGGTGGTGCAACAGACGCTATCTTTGTAGAAAATGAAAGAACAGTAACTACTAGTTATAGTATTACTGC
>CEUX01018754.1_pt1 | contig 13630 bp, 16 predicted proteins | sample 531361 | NCBI WGS metagenome assembly CEUX01 (sample SAMEA2622736, study PRJEB7988) | marine metagenome | isolation source: saline water (ENVO:00002010), including
TATATTTGCATTGGTCACAAGTAGGCAAAACATTATACGAAGTTTTTAGAGATGAACACGCACCAGTTATGACCGAGGCTATGTGTTCTGAAATAAATCACCAAAAATATTATAGTGGAGAGTTTGATATTGAATGGGGCGATACTATTACAGAAGAAACACACACTTTTAAGAAAAAAGAAATAGAAAACTTTAAAAAATGGTTAAAAGAAAACAATTATGATTGGGAAGACCCTAAATTATCTCTTGGATATATTAAAATCGGGCAAGTAGACATGAAATTAGCATTTCAAAATAAACCATTTCTAGAAGTATACGATATAATGAAAAATAATTTAAATATAAAAAGTATTCACACTATTGGGTCATACTCTGTACAATGTGAATATCCGTACAGTCTTGAAAGTAAAGATTGGCAACAAATACAAATAGAAGGATTGAAAAAAGGGTATGAATCATATAGTATGCGTTAAATGGGGTAACAAGTATATTTCTCAATATGCCAATGTACTTTATAATATGGTTAAAAGAAATACTACTGTACCTTATGAATTTCATTGTATTACTGATGATCCTAAAGGATTAGATCCACATATTAAAACAATAAAACTACCTAACGATCCATGGATTAAATCGTGGTGGAGTAAATTATGGATGTTTAGTAAAGACTTTCCATTACAAGGCAACATATTATTTTTTGATTTAGATGTAATTGTTTTTAAAAATATTGATGAACTATTCAATTATAATCCAGATAAATTTATGATTATTAGAGATTTCAACAGATGTAGAGTTAAAGATTGGAAACAATCTAATTCAAGTGTAATGCGTTGGAAACCAGGTACAATGAATTATCTATGGGACGAATTTGTACAAAATCCTAGCAGAGTAATGCAAAACAATCATGGAGATCAAGACTGGATTATGAGAAGAGGCCATCAAGATATAAATCACTGGCCAGACGAATGGATACGTTCCTATAAATGGGAAATGGTTGGTTTTAAAAATACAAAAATAAGAAAAGGTGTTAAACACATATTCCAACATCCAGCAAGAATTACCGAAAATAACAAAGTAGCAGTATTCCATGGTGAACCTAAACCATTTAATTGTGGTGATGATTTTGTTGTTGAGAACTGGAAGTAAATAAATAAAAATGCAACGCCACAGTATGTGACGTCGGCAAAAACACCGACCTCTTAATGTCTTAAATGCATGGGCCGGGCCGTACGTGGAAATCTCCACAAGCCTTTACAAAATATAAAAATGATAGTAGTATTAGGCTTATGAATCATAATAGTATAAAAGACAAATTTGAATATGAGAACAATAACAGGTTAACTGGAAAATTAAAAGAGGCGTCTTGGCGTCTTGACCAATCTGCATGGAGTTTATGTCCATTAAGACCTGCTAAAGATCCAATCATTAATGATTTTATTAATCAACTAAACTTTTCAGACTTAAGACAACCAATTAATCCACAAACACTTGGTTCTGATGTTTGGAGATGGATGAATAAATCCAAAAGAATTAGTCTTTCAGGGTTCGGCCATACAAATATTACATTTGCAACAGGCGTTGATAATTTTATTGATTCTCTTATTTTAAGAAGTGACAATGTTGGCTGTTTATCAAACACATATTATTTTGAACACGATATTTGTGATTATTACAATAAAAACTACTTCACACTAGACGAAGAAATAAAATATGGTACCACTGTTATTATTGAACTACCAACACCCCATCATAATGTTGACAATATAAAAGATATTATTAATAAATGTATTGAAAGACAATGTTATGTTGCTTTAGATATAACTTTTTTACCAGTATGTACTCACGACATTGAATTAGATATTACACAAATAGACGAAATTTGGTTTAGTATGAATAAAACTTGGCCAATTAGTGATGTAAGACCTGCATTAAGATTTAGTAAAAAAGAAATTAAAGATTTACATTATCGTTCACAGGCAAAAAATTATCATAGTAAAATATCTGCTAATACACTTGCTTCTTGTATGGAAGAATTTCCATACGATTATATTATTGACAAATACAAACCTATTGCAGATGATATTTTAAATGCATACGAACTTGAACCTACTAATAACTTGTGGCTTGGCAAAAAAGATAATATTACGTGGGATCATATGCCTTCAAAATATTGGAACTATAATAACCTTATCGGAATACACAGATTAATTGAAACACATGACATTTAAAAATATACACGGCTGGCCGCTTGAACATTGGCACATTGAACTATGTTCTAAATGTAGTTTAAAATGTCCTAGATGTTCTAGACAAGAAGTTCCGGAAGGACTTACAAATAAAGAATTATCACTAGGATGGTTTCAAAAAAACTTTAAAGGTAAACTTTTAAAACAAGTTAAAAAACTAACTTTCTGTGGAGATGATGGTGATCCAATATATGCTAAAGATTTACTAAAAATATTGTCTTGGTTTAGAAAAAATAATAATAAAGTACAATTTGTTATAGTTACTAACGGTTCTTATAAAACAAAAACATGGTGGGAAGACTTAAATTCTATTTTAAATGAAAAAGATCATATACATTTTTCACTTGATGGATGGAATCAAACTTCAAACAATCTATACAGGGTCAACTGCAATTGGTATTCTATAATGTTAGGAATTAATGTCCTACGTGAAAGTAAAGCATACAAAACATGGGCCGCGATTGCATTTAAATTTAACGAAGATAAAATAGGATTTATGCGTCAGTTGGCAAAACAATATAAATTTGATAATTTCCAATTGACATTAAGTACAAAATTTAACAAAAATTATCCAAGTTATCCTACCAATGATCCTTTACAACCAAGTGACAAATATATTGCAACTGGTAGGTTTACCAGACAATCTACTAAACTAACCAACAAAAAATGGGAAGATAACTGTCTTGCTCTTTACACAAAAAGATTTTATAATGAAAATATAGAACAAGAGTATGCTAGAGTATCTAGATCTATTGTTCCGTTATGTATGATAGGCAATAAAGGTTTATATATAAATGCTGAAGGAAAATTTTATCCTTGTTGTTGGACAGGGTTAAGATACGCACATAACAAAAACATTTTTAACTATATTAATATGACAAGTACTCTAGGAGAAATATTAGACGATCCTATGTGGAAAAAATTATTTACAGATTTATTATTTGGACAAGGTCCACGTGAATGCGGTGAAAAATGCTCCGCAAAAAAATGGAATTTAGATCATGCGACAAGTTGGTAGAAAAAGTTACGGAAAAGTAAAAGTAAAAAGAACAAAGCCAGGTTTAGATGAAGTACCTGAGGATTGTGGTTACGATAAAAGATTTAAGTATGATATCGACATGAATTCAAACGGTATTATGGGAGAATGTATTGAATGGTGTACAGCAAATTGTAAAAGCAAATGGGGTTGGTGGTTTGAAGGACCTAAAGATGCTGTTCCAAACCCTTATCACCATAATTGGGAAGATCAAAATAGTTTTATGAGTTTTGAAGATAAAAAAGAAGCTACTGCATTTTTTCTAGCAATCGGAGTTGCCAATATGGGCAACAATAACAGGTAAATATTAATATGAAATGGTTTGAAATTACAGATACAGCAAAAGCACAGATGGAAGGATTACTATCAAAAAATCCTGACAAATATGCAATTAGTTTAGCAGTCAAAGGTGGCGGATGTGCAGGCTTCAAATACGAATGGGGATTTGTTGAATCCAAAGACAACATAAAAGAAGATGATGTTACGGAAGACTGGGGCACTGGAAGATTTGTTGTAGACGAAACTTCAATGATGTACGTTGCTGGTACAAAAATAGACTGGAAAGAAGAAGTTTTCGGATCTCAATTTGAAATCATTAATCCAAATGCATCAGGCGGCTGTGGCTGTGGAGAATCATTTGGAGTATAAGTGGACACAGCATTTATAATAGGCAACGGCGAAAGCAGAGCAATTTTTCCTATAGAAGATTTAAAAAATAAAGGCATAATTTACGGATGTAATGCCATATACAGAGATCGTCCTGATCTTTGTGATCATATTGTCGCAGTTAATCCTCCAATGTATGAAGAATTAAAATTATGGTATGATAAAACAAATCCTAATTTAAAAATATACGGTCCGGAAGATATATCTAAGTGGAATTATGTAATGCCAAATGATAAAGAAGAAGATTGCCCTAAAGGTTTAAAACTTTACAGAATTTGGCGAGGTGGTGATCTTAAAAAAGGCAATAGAATTAGAACAGTTGATTTTTCTCAAAATAGAGGATCTGGTTGTTCAGCAATTTTACTAGCCGCTGAATCAGGAATTAAAAATATAATAATTTTAGCATTTGATATTTTAGGTGCTCAACAATGGATTTATCAAGATCAATTAAGCAGAGAACAAAATAACGTTTATAAAAACAGTGAAAATTATCCAACAAGAGTTAGTATGAAAGCATATATGAAATATGAATGGATGTTTCAGTTAAGACAAATAATTCGTAAACATAAAGATACAAATTTTTACTATATTAATCGCAGAGAATATATTGAAGCTAATCATTTCCTTCGACACTACTTTGATTTGCCTAATATTAAAGTTGGAATTTATGCTGACCTTAGAAGATGGGTAGATGGATTACGTGATGATATTAAATGGTTAAGACTATAGAGTCTTAGTTGAACTAGCGTCTAATTGGTATATTTTTCTCATTTTAACACCTACTTTTTGTGCAAATTTCTTGCTATCACAGTATGAACAAACGTGTTTATAATCGTTAGAAGCCCGTTCTGGGTCTACTTGTGATCTAGGTCTTAAAAACGTTACTCCGCACGAATCACACTTAAAATAATATATGGTATTTTTGCGGTGAAAGGTGTGGTATATGCCAAGTTTAGACTGACGCTCATATAATCTCATGGTTTTCAACGTTTCTATGAACATAAAACTATTTAATAAATACACATAAACATAATATGGCACGATTAAACATAGACACAGGAACAGAGGGAAATTCGGCGACAGGCGATACTTTACGTACCGCTTTTACGAAAGTCAACACGAATTTTGAAGATGTATACCAGTTAGTTGGTGATCCTTCTACTGGATTATTAACAACCTCACTAACAAACGGTGACGTTAAAGTACAACCGAACGGTACAGGGGTTGTAGAAATTGATCAATTACAAATTAACAATACAACTATATCATCTATTACTACAAATGGAGACATCACAATTGAGCCTAATGGCACAGGTGACATTTTGTTAAAACCAGGCGGACAAGTAGGTATAGGAGATGTTAGTTCACCTGACACTTCATTACACATCAAACAAGCTAATGCAATTTTAACACTACAAAGAACAACTAGCGACGCAAACACACCTGGCATTAATTTCCAAAGTATTGGTGGTAACGTAAGAGCCAAGATTTTCATGGATGGAACCGATGGAACGAACAAAGAAATAGTTTTCCAAAACCAAGATGGAAGTATGGCAGAAAAATTTAGAGTTACACTCAGCGGAGCAAAGGTAACAGGACATTTTGCGGCAACTGGTGCCCAAATAGACTTTACAGCACTTCCAACTTCAGATCCGGCAGTAGCAGGAAGACTTTGGAGAAGTGGTAACGACGTAAAAATTAGCACAGGATAATAAACAATGGCTCAGACAACGATAAACGTAGGTAGTAATGCAAATGACGGTACAGGTGATGATTTAAGATCAGCCTTTATTGCTGTTAATGCCAATTTTACAGAATTATATGCGGCATCTCCAGTTACGTCTCAAATTTCTTTAGAAGGAAATGAAATTTCTACAAATACTTCAAATGCAAATTTAAAATTAATTGCAAATGGTACAGGTGTTATAGAATTAGAAGGAATTCAAATTAGAGATAATAAAATTGAAGGTACAAGATCAAATGAAGATTTAGAAATTCAAGCATCTGGTACAGGTAATATTATAATTGGTGCAATTAGAATTAATGGTACAACTTTAAGTGCAGATGATTCAAGTTCAATTAAAATTAATGAAACGTTACACGTTAATACAATCGCATCTGACGATTCATCCGCTGTACAAGTAAGTGATGCTTTAAATGTGTCTGGAGTCTTGAGCGTTGATACAATTGATACAAATACTATTAGTTCTAATGACTCAACAGCAATACAAATTATTGATGCATTAAACGTTGCTGGAACTTTAAGTGCAGACGTAATTGACACTAACGTTATTTCATCTACAGATTCTTCTGCTGTAACAATTTCAGATAATTTACAAGTTAATGGAACATTAACAGCAACAGCAATTACTGGATTATCGGTATTAAATAATTCTTCACAATCAGATGGCACAGTAACTCACTCAGGATCGTCGGCGGCACAACCATTGGATAGTTTTGCAGTAGCAACTTATAGAAGTGCAAAATATCAAGTTAGTATTACCGACACATCAAACAGTAGATATGGACTTGATGAAGTTTACGTAACTCATAATGGTTCAACTGCTTATATTTCAAGCACAGGCGTTAGTTCAACTGGCTCATCTTTAGTTACATATTCAGCAGATGTTAGTGGTGGCCAATGCAGAATATTAATGATCCCTATTTCTAGTGACTCTGTTACATATAGATTTGTAAAAACACTAATCAACGTATAAATTACGTTCGGTTTATAGAATTCTAAATAAATAATCATACAAAGAGGATTAATATATGGCACAACAAACTATTGGAATAGGATCAGCGGCTAATGACGGCACAGGTGATCCATTAAGAACAGCATTTACAAAGATAAATGCAAATTTTACAGAATTATACGGTGCATCACCGTTTGGACAACAAATAGAAATAACAGGAAATCAAATTAGTGCAAATAGCTCTAATGCTGATTTAATTTTAAATGGAAGTGGTACTGGAGGCGTTGTTGCAAGTGCAATAAGAATTAGTGGAACTTCAATTAGTTCAGATGATTCAAGTCAAGTACAAGTAAACGAAAATTTAGACGTTGATGGAAATATTACAGCAACAGGAAATATTACAGCAACAGGAAATATATTTGCTAACGGAAATATTAACTTAGGAAACGCATCAAGTGACCAAACAAAAGTTGTTGGTGTGTTTGAAGCAGATAATATTCAAATAGATGGTACAACAATTACAACAAATACTACAAACGGATCTGTTACAATTACAGGTAACGGTTCAGGTGGTGTAAACATTGACAATTTAACTTTTAATGACAACTCAATTACATCTTCTTCAAATGCAGATATAAATTTGACGCCAGGTGGTACTGGAAACGTAGTTGCAGGCGCAGTTACATTTAATGGTACAACTTTAAGTGCGGCTGACTCAACAAAAATTACAATAGCAGAAGCATTAGACGTAACTGGAGCATTAACAGGAACATCAGGCAGTTTTAGTACAACATTAGGAGTAACTGGTGCAACTACTTTAAGTGGTGGAGCAATAGTAAATGGTAGTCTTACTGCAGGATCATTAACTACAAATTCTATTACATCAAATGGATCAAATGCAGATATTTCAATCCAACCAAGTGGTACTGGTGCTGTATCAATTAGTGCGATACAAGTTGCAGGTACAGAAATATCAAGCACAGATTCATCACAGGTTACAATTAAAGAAAATGTTAGAATTACTGGAACAACAAATACAGCAGATGTTACAACAACAGGTAATACAACAATTTCTGGAGCATTAACGTCAGGAACTTTTAATGTTGGTGATTTAAACATTACAGCAGATGGAACAATTTCTACAGATACAAATGGTGACGTTAATATTGATCCAGCTGGTACTGGTGTTGTTAATATTGCATCAAATATTACTCATACAGGTACACAAACTACAACTGGTCAATTTAATGTTGATAATTTAAGAATGGACGGCAACGTTCTTTCGGCTACATCAGGTGGTATTACATTAACACCAGCGGCAGGACAAAATGTTACTGTAGGTGGAACTAATACAAACTTCCAAGCGGCTGAGATTCACGGAACAGTTGGTGAATTTACTACTTTAAGAACAGACAAACTTGAAATGGACACTTCAGATGGAGATATGTCTATTAATACACAAGGTACAGGTACACTTGATTTTAATACACCTACACAAACTACTATAGGATCGGCAGGCGGAGCATCAGCTCTTCCGGGTGCACCAACAGGGTACTTAAAAGTCAAGATTGCAGGTACATTAAGAGTTATACCGTTCTGGGATCAAGCATAATAACAATCTAATACTCCATAAATACTGGTGAAGGAGTAAGTTTTAATGGCAACACCAGTGTGGACTACCACAGCAGGTAAATTAGCGTCAATTGACGAACAAGTATCGTATTCTCTACAATTAGAAGCGAATACAAGCGACTCTACGACCATAACTTATTCCATAATCGCAGGGAGCCTACCTTCAGGAATGGAACTTACTTCAACAGGCTTACTGACGGGTATTCCAGCAGAGGTTTCGAAAAGAACTAGATACACCTTCGTAGTACGTGCCACTGCTGGTACCCAGATTACAGACAGAACTTTTTATTTAGATGTTGATGGTGCAGATGCTCCAACATTTACAACTACATCAGGACAACTACAATTAGATGACTCTACAAGAGTTGGTTTATATTGGATATTAGATGGCTCATCTTTATCATTTCAAATAGTAGCTAGTGATACTGATACAAGAGCAGGACAAACTTTATTTTACGAAATAGTAGACGGAGAATTGCCGCCAGGAGTTACTATGTCAGCTACAGGTTTAATATCTGGTATAGTAGAACTTACAGATGATCAACGTTATGGTGCAAGAGGTGGATATGCCGCAGAAGATTATCCAAAAGATGATGGTGGAAGTGGTGATCAAGAAATTTACGATCCTGCAGTAGTATCAAAATCTATTTCCAAAAACTTTGATTTTATAATACGTGTTTCGGATGGTACAAGTTATGTAGATCAAAATAATTCAATATTTGTTTATTCAGCAGATTATTGGAGAGTTTCTAATACGGCAATAAGAGCAGATATGAATACAATTGGTGGGTCAGCACTAACAGTTGACTTTTCTTCAAACAGAAGACCAATATTTAAAACAGCATCTGACCTTGGAACATTTAGACACAACAACGCCTGTGTTATTAAAATTGATGTTGAGGATTTTGATCCATTACAAACTAGTTTAGAATATTCTATACAAGCAGGTGCATTACCAAGTGGGTTATCAATTAATATTAACTCAGGAGAAATTTATGGTACACTTGCAAAACAATCAGCAATTGAAACTTCTTACACATTTACAATAAGAGCTAATAGGACTATTTCTACTGGTGTAAATGTATTCACTGATCAAATTTTTACAATGAAAGTTGTTGGAGAAATTGATATTGGAATTGCATTTACTACACCAACAGTTATAGGAACATTAAAAGCAGATATTCCAAGTATATTATCAATTGTAGCTGTTGCTGAAGCAACAGATAGAGTTTTATCTTATTCTGTTACATCAGGATCGTTGCCAACAGGTATAACACTTTCTGAACACGGAAATTTAATAGGAATAATTGATCCAAGTGATTTTACTGATTCAACTAGAGCATATACATTTACAGTTACGGTTAGTGACCAATATCAATCGGCGGCAACATCAAAAGAATTTACATTAAACATTGACATTCCATATACTACTGTTGAATATGGAAATATGACTGGACATTCAACATCGTTTATTGATCAAAACGTATTTTATGCAATAGCACAAGATCCAAATATTAATTCTCCTGCTTACATTTATAGACCAGAGGATAAAAACTTTGGAATGAAACTAAATCCTGAGATGTTAATGTTAGCAGGACTACAAGCACAAACACTTACAACATTTCAACAACAAATGGCACAAAATCATGATCCAAAAACTTTATATTTTGGAGATTTGAAAACAGCAGTTGCAAAAGAAAACGATGTTATAAAATATGAAATTGTTTATATTGAAATGAAGGACAAACTTGTTAATAAAGATGGTACAGCAATTAGTTCATCGGTTACATTAAGAACAGATGTTGCAAAACCTATGTTAGGTCCTAGAGCAGGAACAGTTAATTTAACTACAGATATGGATGATGTGAATATTACTACATCGGGCGGGTTATCATTTAGTACAGCAGGTTCTAAAGTTCCATATGCAGGTCAAATTTCAGCAGATTTAGATTTTATGGCAACACTTTATCCAAACGCAGTTGCAAATATGAGAAGCAGAATGAAAAGTTTAGGACACAAAGAATGGAATCATTTACCATTATGGATGAAAACAATACAATCAAGTGGTAAAGCACCATTAGGCTTTGTATTAGCAGTACCAATTTGTTATTGCAAACCAGGTACTTCAGCTTTATTAAGAAAAAGAATTTCAGATAAAGGATTAATTTTTAGAAATATCGATTTTATTGTTGATAGATATCTAATCAGCAAGAGCAAAGTTACACCTGCTAAATTTACAGGTGATGGATCTACAACTACATTCCAATTAGACGAAATTGTACACGAAGAAGATATTTTAGTTAAAGAAGGAAGTGCTATTGTATACGTAGGAGATGGTGTAACAGCAGATGCAACAAATCCAACATATTTGACTGCTGACGGAACATTAAGATCTTCAGATCACGAGTATGGTATTGAACTTTCTCATAATACTACCACTGCTAAGACTACTATTACTTTTACCAAAGAAGTACCGTCGGACGGCACTATTATTACGGTTGAAAGAGCTAACGATAAATATCTTAAATTTAGAAACAAAGGAATATTTTAATGGCAAGTAACATAGTACCAGGTAATATTGATGGAACATATCCTAAAGCAGGACAAGACAATTCATCTCAAGGTTTTAGAGATAATTTTAGCCATATTAAAAACAATTTTACTGAAGCAAAAACAGAAATAGAAGCATTACAAAATAACAAAGCAAACTTAAATGCTTCAAGTGACTTTTCAGATAATGAAGTTACTAGAGCAAAATTTAAAGACACATCTGAAACAATTTATGCACATGGTACTACTGGTGGTGTTATTACATTAAATCACACAAACGGACATTACCAAACTTTAACAACAAATGCCACAGTTACTCTATCATTTACTAATTGGCCAGCCGCAACCGAGTTAGGAAGAATTATTTTAGACATAACTTACATTTCTACTACTCACACAATTACCATACCAACAGCGGTACTAGTTGCTGACAACGTAAATGGCGGTGATGGTTCAAGTAACACTATTACTTGTCCTACAACAGGTAGATACCTATATGAATTCTTGTCTCCAGATAACGGCACAACAATATTCATGCATCAATTAGGTAAAATGTACACCTAATAGGAGGTGGTAATGTATTTTCATCCCTTACAAGAAGAAATTAATAATATGTCTGAAGAGGACATTTCAAAAAGAATTAAAGATCTTAGTAGAAAAGTTGCTATTGCAAGAAGAGGAAGAAATCCCGATATGTTGCAAAAGCTACAACACGCACTAATGACATATCAAGATGCAATTAGACAAAGACGACTCGAAGAGTGGCATAAAAAATTTAAAGATGCCAGAGGCGAACCAGATATGGGTGACTTAATTAATATTGAGTAGTAAGTACTGTTGATGTCAAACAGTTTCTCGTGGAAGACAAAATTCAAATCAATAATAATCGTAGACGGCGAATTATTTTCAAACGAATATAATGTTACTATTCATATCACACCTCACACAGCAAATTTAAAAGACCAAACAGAATATTTTGATAGATTAAAAAATCTTTTTGAAATGGTTTTTGCAAATACAATTACTACTTGGAGAGATGAACCTCTTTACCATATACTACAAAAATCTTCTAACAATAGATTTATAGAATTACCAAAACCACCATATGATCAAATCATGGCGGCAGTATGTTTTTGCAAAGCAAATTCAATATTAGATTCTAAAATTACCATTAGTAAACTAGAATTAAGCAGTTGGCAAGGCGATGGTATTACATATTCAGTTGACAAAAACAGTAAAGAACTTATATTATTAGATACACCCAATTGGTTTTCAGAAAAATATAAAACTTTTGATCCATGGTGGTTAAGGGCAGACACGGCAACATATGATAAAGAACTCGATAAAGGCATTTATACAGGACACTTTAGTTGGAACAATAAAAATCCAGTTGACAAGAAGCACGAAGACCATGCTAAAATATTTGAGTTTAATCCAAAGGTTTTAGATGGCGGAAAAAATAAAAATAAATGAAACAGGCGATTGCATCTACACAGAAAACGATGCAATGGAATTACTATACTCTAATCCAAATCTAGATATTTCAAAACTATTCTTTGAAAATCCAAAACAATACAATATTAGTATAATGGACACAGGTTTGCCATTTAAAAAATTACAATCTGTTCCTTCTAGACCTTCACCAAAAGTTTTTGACGCAGATATGATTAACAATTGGTATATGCCTATAAAATATTCAAAAATAGATGTTAAAGATTATCTATTAAAAAAATGTCAAACACAAGAAGAACGTAATAGGGTTGAACAAGAGTATAAACTGTTTGAAAAAAAGAAATTTATTCGTGTATTACAATTTTTAATTTACTTTGTAGACACATTACGAACAAATAATATAGTATGGGGAGTAGGCAGAGGTAGTAGTGTAGCAAGTTTTTGTTTATTCTTAATAGGCATACATAAAATAAATCCCCTGCAATACAACTTAAATATCGCCGAATTTCTACGATGATAAGTAAACATAATAGGAGCATATAATGGTAGCAAGACCAACAAGAAAAAGAATGTATAGAACCATGCAAGGTCGTATGGTTGATATTGAAAAATTAAGAGCGGCTAACGAATCAGTTAGAGCAATTGGTAATATGAACGTTAATGCTAGAGGTGATATTTTAGGACCAAGTGGACAAGTTGCAGTTCCAAAAGAAAAAGTAATTGCAAAATATTATGAACAACCACGTGGTAGAGCTGACGACACACAAACTAGAAGACCTGCTAGAAGAGTTGTACAATCAAAACCAGTACAAAAAATGACTCCAGTTGCTTCAAAACCAACACCTCAACCAAAAGCATCAAAACCAGATGCACCGGCAGTAGTTACACCTGAGAAAAAAGGTATTGACGCGGCACTTGACGGGTTAGAATAATTCTTATATAATACTTCTATATGGGACAAATAGAAGATTTACAGCAACGAGGCTTTGGATCACACGGTGGTAAACAATATACCATAAATCACGACATCACTCCACTTAAAAAAAGAGTATTAGTATCTCATATGCACTTTGGAGAAACAAAATCTGCAGGTGGTATTATACTTGTTGACGATGACGGATCTCAAGCAGGTATTCACCCACGTTGGGCAAAAGTATATGCTATTGGCAAAGAACAAGAAGATGTTACAGTTGGACAATGGGTAATGGTTGCACATGGCAGATGGTCTCGAGCATTAAAAGTTAGTAAAGACGGTGTTGAACTAGAAGTAAGAATGATCGACGAGAACGATATTTTACTTGTATCAGACGAAGAACCAGAACAAAATAGAAAACAAGCCGGATATGTCAACA
>CEUX01029306.1_pt1 | contig 13591 bp, 8 predicted proteins | sample 531361 | NCBI WGS metagenome assembly CEUX01 (sample SAMEA2622736, study PRJEB7988) | marine metagenome | isolation source: saline water (ENVO:00002010), including
CTGTGTTATTTATATAGCGATTTGATATATTTGAAATTCAAGTATGCGGGAATTTCGGTATGAGCAAAAACAAACTTACAATAAATAATTTGCCAGAGACTATCAGCACTAAAGGGCTAGTAGTTCAGGAAGCCGCTGAGGTTGAGCAGCTCAAACTCTTTACTGATGTGCATTTTGAAGGTTTGAAATCAAATTCGTTATCAAATACCTTTCCTTTATACGATTTATGGTCTCGTTTTGTAAGAGTTAAAACTACCATATACCCAATTAGACAAGCACCAGAAAGGCTCGTTAATTCTCGTTCTATTTCTGATAAGTTGGATGGTGTTGAATACACCGGTGAATTACAAATTTCACCAGCTGTAATCAAAGGTAAAGAAACTGACTATGTTGCTTGGCCATCTGACCGCGAAGAAAAGGTAGAAAGGGCGCTTATATCACTTGCAACTAAAGGCAATATTTCTAAGATTAATAACGCAAGCGGCACTCGTTACGCAATTCATTTTAAAATGAATGAACTAAATGCAGAGCTTAAGTCAGTTAATCAATCATTATCTTATCCAGATTTAAAGGAAGCGCTACTAATCCTGTCAGGGAGTCAACTGTCTTTTAACTACAGCACCAGCTCAAATGGTGAAGTAGAAACAAATGAAGCAAAAATGCCTTATCTGGGGTCAATTCATTTTTCTGGTAAAAAAGGGCCAAGCACTCAGAGATGCATTGTATTTCTTAATGAGTACATGGCTCAGCAAATTGAAACTGTATCTTATAAAGGATATTACTTTAACCAGGCGCAACAATTTAAGAGAACCTTATCTAGCTGGCTTACAACCAGACTTTATACACTATTTAGATACGCCAGCCCTGAAAAGACGTATCACTTCATGCTTGTAAGAATAATGATTAAGTTTGGCTCTATTGAGTCAGAAGACATTACTGAAAATCGTTTAATTGCTATTCGCAGAAATATGACTTCAACTATGAAAGATCTTATTAATGCTGGCATTTTAGAGAAGTATGATATCGCTGCTGTAAAGGACGATGAAGATAAAGTTATAGACTACAAGTACACTCTATACCCAACAGAAGGGTTCTGTGATGAAATCGTGTCACTTAATAAACACGCTAAAAAAATAAAAATCAAAAGTAATACGACAGAAGAAGTTGTTGAAACACTGTTGATCGAGCAATAAGGTAGATTAGCCTATTTGATTAGACTTTAGCCCAAACTGCCAAATTTGATTTATAGAGATAAACCAAATTTGGTAAGGAATGGCTGATAGCTGATAATAGTTAATACCTGACATCAGTCCCTATAGTTAGTTGCTAAAAAATTTCTATAACATAATAACTGATTCAAGAATTTCTCTTATTTTTCATCGATGCAGCACTCATCTTGTAAGAATGAAATTACTGAGATCAACTTAGTGTATACAACCGAACAATATAAGACTCTTCCTTCTCTTTTTTGCTTTATTAACCCTGCTGAAACAAGGCTAGCAATATGGTGCGATAATGTTGAATTTGGAATATCTAACTCGTCTTTGAGTGTGCCTACACTAACGCCCTTTTCACCTGCTTTTACAAGCCTCTTAAATACAAGTAATCTGGTAGCATGGCCCAACTCTTTAAAAGCTTTAGCTATCTCTTCAGTTCCCATTATTAACTTGCCTCCTTAATTCGATATTTCGATATTACTAGAAATTTGTTGACATGTATATTGTTTAGATTTAATGTTTCGATACTTCTAGAAATATGGGTTTGTTATGAATATTACTGAAAAAATGGTTTTTGATACTTTAAATATGTTTGGTTTTTTAGCCGTTGAGTTAACTTTGCTTTTTTTGGCGATTAGTTATTTTGTTGGTCTTCTACAGGAGTACATTCCTCCAGCAAAAATACAGAGTATATTGGGCAGTAAAAACGGAAAAGGGTACTTTGTCGCAAGTTTTCTTGGTGCAATAACTCCATTTTGCTCTTGCTCTACAATACCTTTCTTGAAAGGGCTTCTTCGTGCAAAAGCTGGATTTGGAACAATGATGGTTTTCTTGTTCGCAAGCCCTCTACTTAATCCAATTATTATAGGTTTATTCGCTGTTACTTTTGGGATTCAAGTCACGCTATTTTATTTCGCAATAGCGATGGGAGTATCAATTATTGCTGGTGTAACACTAGAAAAACTTGGTTTTGAAAAATACGTTAAACCAGAAGCTTATATTGAACCTGAAAAAACTGGATGCGGCTCGGCTTGTGGAGGGGAAACAAAGTCAGAGAGCAAATGGGTAAGAATCTGGAAAAGCACTTGGAGTGATTTTAAAAAAGTATTACCTTATCTTATTGGCGGCATTGCAATAGGGTCACTTATATATGGTTTTATGCCAACAGAGCTTGTTGCAAAGGTAGCTAGTGAGGAAAACCCTTTTGCTATCCCATTTGCTGCAGTAATTGGTGTTCCGTTATATATAAGAGCTGAAGCTGTCATTCCTCTAAGTGCAGCTTTAGCAGCTAAAGGGATGGGGCTTGGCGCCGTCATGGCATTAATCATAGGTAGTGCTGGTGCAAGCTTAACAGAAGTTATCTTGCTAAAATCAATATTCAAAAACACTATGATCTTTGCATTTCTAATTGTTATTTTATCAATGGCTATTAGCGCAGGTTTCCTATATCAATTTATTTTTTAGTCTAGGTAAACGTACTGTACATAGATTGCGTTTTATCATCAAAGCACAACAAAAGGACCTGTTTGAGTAGGTCCTTTGTGATGAGAGGCTTTGTTAATATAACTTTGTGAATACATCTTCAACATCCATGCTCAAGCGCTTATAGACCCAAACTAGCTGCTCGGTTAAAATTCTGCACAGCAAATTCAGCACTAATGTTGTCGAAGTTTTTCAAATAAGAGTCCAGTGCAAATTGACCTATACGTACTGCTTCATTTATAGGAATAGGTACTCCACAAAGCTTTTTACCTTTTTGTGATACTTGCACAAACAATTTCCCTTCTTGGTATTGAACCTTTAATGATTTGTCATTCTTAGCTCCGTAATGCTTTAACTCAATACTTTCCTTAATGAATAAAAATGCGCATAGAAATTCAATCAAACCTAGCTGAGTAAGCTGAATGGAAATTTTGTTTTTCCAGTCATAACTTTTATTTGCTCCAGAAGCGGCCTCAATTCGAATAGTAATAACCCCTTTCCTTGTTATATCTGCTTTGAATTCGACAGCAGCTTTACTTGCATGAACTTTAATTGAGTAATACCTACCACCGGGAGCATAATCAGGGTTGAAATCACTGCTTTGTGTTTGACCCTCTTGACTCTGTTTCACTGGAGACTGAGCATTATTGTTATGCATATGACTAGGAGTATAGTTTTCATTCACGTATTGGTTTGGACATTCAGCACCAGTGTTATGCATCTGACTAGAATCAAAATACTCATTCGCACTTTTTTGAGGCTGATATTGTGGTTGATATTGAGGATGATTATTCATAAACAAATCCAGTAATTAATTTACTTCATTATTTCAAAACATAGATATCGCGCATTTTTAGAGTTAAAAACCTCCAAGTTGCACATTTTTCAATATGAGGGAATATAAAGGAACGATTCAACGACGGGGAAAATGATGGAGCTTAAATCATTAGAGTGCTTTGGTATTAAACATGCTTGGCAGGTGCCATTAATTTGCCCAGTTGAAATTGAAGATTACACAAACATTGTCACTGAATTTTCTAAGGCATATCAATTAAGCGGCCATAAAATAGTAATAGCTGGAAAATTAGTATCAGCACCATCTTTCAATTGGGTTAGAGGGAAAGGGGTTTTAACAATTGAGCTGTTTGACGATTTAGGTTACTTACTTTCAATAAAGCTTTTCGGTGATACAAAGCTTATTGAAGAAAGTCTGGCTGAAGTTGGTTCAACCTACTACTTTAAAGGAGTTTCATTTGCTAATGGGGCTTACCTAAACTTACGCGCAGCAAAATTGATATCCAGTGCTGACATTGGGAAATACGTACCAATTTACAAATCTAAGCGCGGTTACCTGTCTAAAGAGCAGGTAAGAGAGGTTATTAGAAAACAGTTACCCTGCACACTTAATCAAGCAGAAAAACATCTAAGGGAGGTTATAAAATGGGTACCAAACATTAGACAAGTTTTAAAGACTAAGAAAATGACTTTAAAAGATGTTCTAACCGAATTGCACAATCCTAGTTCGGTAGAGTTATGGGAAGAAGCTAGGGGTGTCATAAAAAGAATTGCCGCCTTATATTGTATCCGTGAAATGAATGCCTTAAATCCAAGAGAGCCAAATAAACTTGTAAATTCTTTACACGGTCTACCTATCAACGTGCTAAAGGAAAAAATTCCTTTTGAATTAACTACAGAACAAACACAAATTGTTGAATCAATAACCAATAAATTTAAGGAAGGTACCAAAGTAGATGGGGCTCTAATTGGTGATGTAGGAACTGGAAAAACAGTTGTCTACGGAATTTGCGCTGCTTCAGTGGTCTCCGCTGGTGGGCGAGCAGCGATTATGTTACCTAGCCAAACCCTTGCAGAGCAAATTCATGAAGAGCTAAATTCATATTTTGGTTCGTTAAAGCCAGCCTTAGTTACATTAGAAACAGAACAAACAAACTTAGAGGAAACGAATTTTCTAATCGGTACAAGCGCTCTGTTACATCGAAGGGTTGGTGTACTGGATTTAGTTGTGGTTGATGAACAGCATCGGTTTGGACTTGAGCAAAGAGAATTACTACTTTCTGAAAATACACACTTTTTGGAAGCAACAGCTACTCCAATACCTAGAACCCAGGCTTTGATTTCGTATGGTAATTCAAAGCACATATTCAGACTTACCAAATGTCATGCTAAGAAAGAGATAACCACTAAGTTAAGACTTAAAAGTGAAAGCCATGCACTAATGAAAGAATGCCTTAATCAAGTTGAGCTTGGTAACAAAGTACTCGTTGTATGTCCCACAAAGGATAATTCTGAGAATTTCGCATCTGTAGAAGAGGTATTCACGAAGTGGAACAAGTTTGCCCGAAACAAAGTTAGGTATATTCATTCTGGTTGCAGTCCAGACCACAACAGAAAATCAATTGCAGATATTAAGTCGGGCAAGGCTAGCATACTAATCTCTACAACAATGGTTGAAATTGGCTTGACTATCCCTCGGTTAACAAAAACGATCATCTATCATGCTGAAAGGTTCGGAACAATAACGTGCCATCAAATACGGGGACGTTTAGTACGTCATGGTGGAAAAGGACAGCTAGATTTATATTGCCCAACTGAGATTGGTGAAAAATCATTACAACGCTTACTTCTCTTAACTAAGTTCGACGATGGTTATGAATTGGCCGAACAAGATATGATCTTAAGAGGATTTGGCGATATTGTAAAAGCAAGCGACTTATCTCAAAGCGGGTCTACTAAATCCATATTAATTGATGAAAAAGTTGAAGTTTCTGATGTGGAAGAAATTCTATCGACACTAGAAAATACAAATTAACTCTTAACATTCAATTTCATTGTTTTGCTCTCTTTGTGAAGCATAAATATCTCACGGAATCGCAAAAAAAAACTAAAAATAGTAAATAAAACTCGCGGAGCACGATAAATATATACTGATATATTACTAACAAATCTAGATCTTATCTTTAAACGGTTAGCAGAGGACAAATTTACTTTGCTGGTATTCATAGGTTGGATACAGAAATAACTGTAGAAGCTAATTAAGTTGTCTAAAAATTTCAAATCTGGAGTTTGTTGTGGAATTCAATTCAGAACGTAAGCTGATCACATTACTCACTTTACTATTAGTTACGCTTTTAGTTGCGGGTATTTTAGTGTGGGTGTCTAACTACCGAGGCTCTATACCGGATATTGAAATGAGCTTAACCCCGGTTGAGAAAGAGAAGCTTAGTGAAATTGGTTCAGTGAAATTAAAAAGGGCAGGTTTTTTTGATCTTGATTGTAAAAGCTATACTGCTCATGAGTTTAGTTATTCTATTACATCAAGTAATAGCAGCAGATCAGATGACTATGCAAAGTGGTCATGCGGCCCAAGCCTGAGATATGTTGATTGCCCTGAAATAAAAGTAAGCATCCAAGGTGAGCAAGCTCTAATTGAATCGGGATTAACACAAAAAAGCGAATATGGTTTAGAGCAAGTGAAAATGTGTGCATCGCTTGCTATTAAAAATGCGCCAACAGAATTACGAGCCACGAATTCAAAGGTAACAAAATCTAATAGTGAAGCAGAAAACCTGCGTTCTTATCAATTAGATTGAGGTTAAGTCGGTTTTATCAAGACAATATAAAATCAGTAAGGTGATTGTATGAGTAATGTGAAATCAGAAGAATTAAAGCGATGTAAATATATAACGACCAGTCTTGTTACAGCAGCAGTCTTGACAGCGTTCTTAGTTTTCATTTTGTACGTTCATTCGCTCATTGTTGAGAACTTAGGCAGCATCGATGCTTTTTTCACACTCGACATCGAATTCCTTAATATATTTTTAGTGATTGTGTATTCAAACATCTTCGTGTTAACAAGCTCGTCAATAATATTAATAAGCGCTAGAAGCGAGCTCAATACTATAACCTGGTACATCGTACTCGCTATCAGCATCCTAACGTACATTATTTTAATGGCCATATATTGCAATAGCTATTGGAGTGTAGAAAACATTACAACTTTCCAAAGCAATCTAGCCACCTTTATTTGGCTACCTGTTTGGTGCTTTGTGATTTTAGTTTTTGCCATTTTGAGTGAAATTCATCGCGAATCTAAAAAATAGATCGTTAACAAAAAAGAATAAAAATAAGCTTGTACTGGCTTTGTGTAACGAGCGATTTCAATCGTTTAACAAAGAGATTTCATTACTAGCGCCGTCTAGTGCTTTATAAGTAATTTGGTTTTTTAAATATTGAGGTAGGTATGATTGCAGAAAAAATTAAGCAATATTGTGATGAAAGCCCATTTAGTAAATTTTCACTTAAGCTTATTGCTTTGCTAGAGGGTTCAAAGCCTAATTTAACAATCGACAATGTGATTTCGATACTAGATAACCGCCAAGAGTTTGAAAACTTTGTTATCGGTTTAGAGCCTTCTAAAAACAAAGCCGAGTTAGAAAAAGTGTTAGAGTATAGCGAAGATTATTTCTCCCAATTAGTTTCACAAGTTTTGACTTTGTTGATTAAGACAAAAAATTAATATTGTCATAGAGTAGGTCATTACCTTTTCGTAACCAACTGATATATAGAGTATAATGTTTTTATTAAGATGAGTTTTATTTATTCAAACTAAAAATACATATGCTATAAAAGTACAGTACCTAATTTATCAACTACACTTACCATTTATAAACTAGTCAGAAAGGCGTATGAATGGTTAATCAATTAGCTTACGTGATAAGCGCACCAGTTTTGCTAGCCTTTAGTGTTCAGTTTTATAAATCAATCATATTCAATAAAAACCTTTCGGCTATTTGCTTCTTTTTTGCAATAGCTATTTCATGCGCGACTAAGGTAGGGTTATTCTTTTTATACAATAGTGGAGATGTATGGAACACACTTTTGTACTTCACATCTCTTAACTTTCTAGAAAAGTTTTTTATGCTGTTCGGGCTTTTCTACTTACTTAAATTGAAAGTTAGTTTCAAAATAACTTTTTGTGTTTTTCTATAATTTACTCTTGGTTGTTAATTGGCTGGTGGCTCGGGATTTCCACTTGGAACTTCAGAGGGCTACTGGCAATGTTTAATGCTTCATTTTACATTTTCTTGGTAATCTTCTTAGTTAAGTTTAAACATCTTCTTCCACAGAAGATCATTAAACCAGCTATGTTTACTTTATCAATTTACACTGTGTTTTGGTTAAGCTTGTATCCAGTCATGGCAAAATTTCCCATATGGAAGACTGTTGCAATCTATTCAGAAACAACTTTATGCATATCGATGTATGCTATTTTCTTTGTTGCTTTTAATGACAAAGTTAAATGTGATAGTGCAGTTTGACTAGGGTTGGTTGGAAATTTCTTTAATCATTCCCTTCCAAAATTAATAAAACGAATTTTTCTTCTATTTCAATTTTTTTTCAGGCTTTATTGATTGGCTAAGTTGGTAAGTTAACTCTGAGTAATTCCAACAAGGTCTAATAATGAGTTATTTAAAGGCAGCGGCTTTAACTACTTTGATGTTTTCATTTAGCGCTATTGCTATCACAACTATCAAAGGAACGATGAATGTCTACAAACCAGAATTTGTCATCGAGAACAAATCAGGCACACTTATTTCAAACGTAAGAAACTTCAAGCTTGAGGCTCGCCAAACTGTTATAGACGATTACTGTACTGTCACTACAGATAACAATTTAGCATTACAAGGGGGAACCTTAAGCGCTGGATATTGTTTATTTGAATGGAATAACACAGCCGGTTATTCAATTGATGGATTTAAAGTTGAAGGCGTTGCTTCCAATTCAGGTCCGAATAGTATTGGCTACTCAATTTATTATTATTCAGGGTCAGCAAAAGCTAAAAAGTTAGTTGATACAAAAAACTTTATTTTCAATTTTGCAGCTCCAGTTAAGCCCACTGTCCAAAGATACTCAGTTAAGCTTGGAAACTCATGGAAAAGCGTAGGTAGCCATACCAATTACAACCCCGCAAACAAGTTTTCTGCAGTTAGAGTTAATGTTGAAGCAAGGGATTACAGTCAGAAGGTATCTATACCATCGCTTGGTAGCTGTACAGTAGTAAGTGGCGCTACTTCATGCGATATTTCATTTTCAGAAATAAAGCTTGGTGATGCTATTTCAAATAAAGTGGGCTCTTTAAGCTATCAAGTGTCAGTTGATTCGAGTAATAGTTATTGGGGAGTTAGTAACACCAAACACGCTTTAACTGTTCCTTGGAATTACCAACCAACAAAAATTGACCTTTTTGAGGTTAATTCAATGCCTGCTAGTTATGCGACTACAAAGACAATAAACGTTAATAGCAAATCAATTCAAGTTTCGAATAACACAGCTAAACTCGTTTTAAATAAGCCTTCAAGCGAGATTGTTGGCGATTGGTGGGCCCCATCTGAGTTAAATGTAAAATTCAGCCGAAATAGTCAGCCAACAATTTCAAGTGGCATCACCTATAGCGGGAATGTTCTATATACAAAAGATGGCTCACTAGTTACTGCAAATAAGACTATTACGAGCACTAAGAGAGAAAGTGTAAATGGTGCATATGTTTACACGTTCGATATGACGCAAATTGAAGATGGTTATTATGGTGCTTCTGTGGCTTTCACAAATTCAAGTGGCATCCCTTCTAACCAAAATTTTAATGGGTTAAGAATTAACAAAACTGCCCCCAAAATTGATATTTTCAAATCAGGTGTTAAGCAAAATAACAGCAGTAACTTTGCATACAATCAAGAGCTGGTAATTTCAACTTTCAATTCATTTACAGATGACGTTGACCTGGTATCGATTCAAGTTAATTCTTCTAACGTTGCTTTTAACAAGCCAAAAATTGGTGTGGCCACAATACCTGACACTGTTATTTTCAAAAATGGCTTAAATACAATAAAAGTTACGGTCAAGGATACTCTGGGACATTTATATTCCAGAACAATCACACTAAATAAAGTTCAAGATGAAATCGAGTTTAAGATTAACAATTTAGGTGGTCGATTAGTATCTCACGTAAAAGAGTCTAGTTTTGAAGCAGTCCAAACTAAGTTTTCAGGTTTCTGTGACATTGTGACCAATGAAGCGGTTGCAATTGGTACCAACAATAATGTATCTGGAAAGTGTTATTTTGAATGGGTTGGTATGGATGAGCTTGATAGAGATAACTTTTCTCTGAAAGGTCGATTGAGAATGAGCGGAGTTGTGCCTGTTGGGTATAAAGTGTTTGCCTATTTTGGCGCGGAGAAAGAGAAAACACTAATCAAATCTGGAACTACATCTTTTAACGTCGAGGCCCCAATTGCGCCTGAATTAACAAAATATTCTATTTATGTAGGGAATAAATGGATCGACAATAATAGCGACGTCAATCACGATCCAAACGCTCAGGTTAAAGCCATTTCAATCACTACAAAGCCAGTTAATTATTCACAACAGGTGATTGTCGATAATTTGGGGAATTGTTTAATAAATGCTGGAAGTACATCCTGCACAATAAATATCACTCCATATTTCCTTGGAAATAAAAATTACATTGGCTATGAGGATGGCATTGTTTCTCACCAGTTTAAGGTAAATTCAATTAATAAGTACTTTACTGATAAAGAAATAAACTCACAGGCCGTTGTTAGTTGGGAATATGCATACTCTCGGGTAGAGCAAGTAAAAGTTAATGCAAGGGCTAGTGGTTTGCCATTGAGCTTTGGCTTGTTAGGCGCTTCTATAGATGTTGAGAACGAAACAGCGAGAGTTGTATTTGATAAACCGTCTCCAGCTATATCAGGTACATGGTGGCTTCCTAAATCGATTGAACTTGAGTTTAAAGTTAGTGGTTCGCACGAAGTCCTTAAGGAACTTGAATTTGACGGGACTACTCTTTTTAAAAACGATAATATTACTGAAGGTGAAACTGTAATAGTAAAAAATCTAACCGGGCCTGAAGTTATTAATAACAAGTTTATTTATACAGCTGATGTGCAGAGTGTACCAGATGGACACTACGATATTACGGTTACTTCAAAGTACTTATATTCAAAATCAGATAAAAAAGAATTTAAAAACGCTGCATTCTTATCTCGTAAGCAGCCATCAATTTCTATTTTCAGAAACAGCCAAAGTATGGAGGAAGATGATGAGTTCTACTTTGATAGTGAACTGTTAGTAGCAGGGTTTAATGGCTACGTAAATGGTGTCACTATTGAGAGTGTACAATCAAACGGCGTGCCATTAAGTTTAAATTCTGTTGGTGACGGTATTGTCACTATTAATGGCTTAACTCAGCAGTTATCACCAAAAGATAATGCAGAAATTAGTGTTGTAGTTAAAAACTCTTCAGGTGATAAATTTAATTATGATCTAAATGTTGTCTTTGCTCCTATGTCGTTTGATATAAAGCATCGTGAAAACGACTATCTACCGTTCAGACTAATTGAATTGGTTTATTTAGATTCTGAACAAGTGAGCGGCGAAGAGTGCCGGTTCTATAGTGAAAGAGACCTCGCGGTTAAATATGCGCGCAAAGGTGTTAAAAGTTGCATATTCAATTGGGTTAATTTACCAGAAGGCTTTGAAATATCATTGCGAGGTAGAACACCATCGGCTGTTGGTTATTTAGACAAAGCGCTTGTAGAAATTGAAAGCGATATCGAAATAATTAATGAGTTTGGTGAAACGCTGATCATACCTAATGAAAAGACACTGATTTCTTCTCAGGAACCAACAGGGATTTCAGTTGAAGCTAGCTCAAGGCGAGAACTTATAAACGGTTTTTATCCAGTTGAATACTCGGGTGGTGAAATTGTCAGAATGGGTACTGTATCGAGCCCTGGTTCATTAGATATGACATTCGACACCAAAGGGGTTAGCCAAACATTTCCGAAAAACCCTTCTACAAGAACAGGTGAAATATTTAGAACATCTGGTAGGTTCGATATGCCTTTTGAAGTTGAACGCAATCTATGGGAAGTATTCCCTATCGATTACAACGTTAAGTACCATAGAATGCCAGAAATAAATGCATCCCAAAGCATTTATGCTTTAGTCGTTCCTGATAGCACACTTGGCGTTAATCTAGATTTTCAAGATGATCAGATCCTATCTACCGATGAAGTAACGGCTAAAATCAACCTTGGGAATTACAATCGAATCGATGGATGGGTTTATGACAAAAGCTCAATGGGTGAATGGGAAGTTTACATAGGTAAGTATGACAGAAGAAATATACCTGAACCATTAACAGAAACTGTCACAATAGATGCGAAAGGAGAAGCCTTCATAAAAATGCCAATGGAAGTTATTGGCGAAGAAAGTGGAATTTATGTTGCAGTAGCAAAAGCAAAAACACCTATACCTGATTATGAGTACTATATTCAGTCTGCTCGTGCATACTTTATTGTGTACAAAGGCACTAAAATTGAAGGGGAGCTAAAGGATGGCTTAATTAAGGGCCGGATACCATTGAGAGCTTCAGCAATTTACTCACCTGAAGACCGAGCAGATGTTGGATCACTTGGCAAAGTTGTGTGGGAAGTTTCAAGTAACGGTTCAGATTGGAGGGAGTCTACAGAACATAAAGATACTTTACGTTGGCGTAAGCGATATGAAAACGAAGAAATTGAATACTTGAGAGTTAAAGTTGAAAATAAGTTTACAGGCGAATGGTCAACTAGCGGTACTCTAAAAGTTGTTGCTTATGAAAAACCTGAACTATTAATTCAACAAACTAATGAAGTTCTATTTAATGAAGCTGCAAAGTTCGTTTTGTATGACGGAGATAACCTCGTTCAAAATGGGGATGGTGTTATCGAGTGGTCAACTGATAATCGTAAGTCTTGGTTCTCAGGTCCAGCAGAAATCTCATTCTATAAAGATGACTTTACAGGAAGAGATATCAATGCCCGAATGAAATATAACGGGATAGCAAGTGACAGTAGTTTGGGTGATGAAGCTTTTGTCGAAGCTAGGGCGCGATACTACTTCTTAAGAGCGCCACGATTCTATTTTGATTTAGATGTCCCTGATCTAGTCGAAGTCGGCTCTACACACCACATTAAAGGAAGCTCTTTCACAAGAACTGAGTCTATTAATGGTAGGACTCAAAACCAATGGGTGTTACCGGATGGGAAAGTAATAAATGATAGTGAATTTGACCTGACATTTAGTGAAAATCTTCTTGAAGGAAGAAACTTTATTCTGACCTTCCAAGCTTGGGTAGAGGGGTCAAAGCAAGAGACAATCAACGAGACTAGAGTTCGTGTGAAAAGCTGGACATACGAGTTTCCTGAAATTGAACTAAACATGCCAGCTACAGTAAATTATATGCCTTCTAAACATATTGCATGGGTAGGCTTAGAGCGTCATTTTGCTCCTGGCGTCGAGTATGCATATGAGCTACTAAAAACACCCGGAGTTAAAGTGTTAAATCAAGATGACGGCAAGTTTACTCTGCAGTTTTCCCAAGAAGGAATGAAAAATCTCATGTTTAGGGTTACAAACAGCAGGGGACAAAGTAAAGAAGTAAGCCAAATTGTAGAAGTTTTACCTCCAACACCATTAGAAATTGAGATTGTGCGTACATTCAGTAATGAATACCTGAGATATCCACTAGATGTATCACTTAGATCTCGTGTATGGCTTTCACATCCAGATGATAGAGTTGCAGTGTATAAATGGTACTTGGATGGCGAGCTTGTCATGGAAAGCAAGCGTTATAGAGAAAGTATTGGAGATTTATCAGTTGGCAATCATTCTATCCGCGTCGATGTTGAAACTGAGTTTGGTCAGACTGGTTCGCAGTCATTTGAAGTGAACGTGATACCAAATCAGAAACCAACCGGAAGTATTAATATGCATGAAACAGATCAAGTGTTTGAATTACATCTCAA
>CEUX01088133.1_pt1 | contig 13561 bp, 10 predicted proteins | sample 531361 | NCBI WGS metagenome assembly CEUX01 (sample SAMEA2622736, study PRJEB7988) | marine metagenome | isolation source: saline water (ENVO:00002010), including
TTCGTGCCCCGTAAGGGCGTGATGACTCGCTATGCCAAGAAGATGGTCCGTCCTGATATGTACGGTCTCGTCGTAGTTCGCGGCTTGATTGGCGAGTCTGGTTCCTAAACCTAGCTTGGTTTAACACCGACACTAAAAAGCCTCCCTGTTTTCAGGGAGGCTTTTTGTTTTTAGAGCAAAAAGTTAAAAATGTCGATCCTCTCAAATTTTTCGCCGGTAAATTTTTGAGATTTTCGTTTTTGACAATAATGGTGAACTACTTAGTACGTACGATAGGTACATTATATAGGAGATTATAACATGGGCAAGAAATGGAAACGTCTGTTAGTTGCACGAAGAGCCGCAGCCAAGGCTGCCGCGGCCGCACCGGCCGAGACGGTCGTAGACGAGGTGGTCGCCGAAACCCCTGCAGTTGAAAAGGTTGTCGAGGCGCCTAAGCAGGTCAAAACAAAGGCTAAAGTTAAAACCGCCAAAAAGAGCACCAAGGTGAGCACCAAGGTGAAGACCGCAACCCTTGACGATCAATAAATAAACAATTTATTGAGCGCTGAGTTTTGTGGTTGTATCCACTATTTATGTAATAGGAGGGTCTTTGGGTGCCAACCAACCTTAGTCCAAAATCACAAACTAGTACGGTAGTATTAACATCAACCGGCAGTACCGATCTTGTAACAGGATCTCTGCCGTTTGGTATATATACCGCTTCGGCCGATTTCATCAGCGGCGCCTCAGATCAGGTGGCCTACGTTTACAAGAAGCTGGGGGGAGATGTAGTTGATATCGAACTCACCCCTTCAAACGTGTATGCGGCGTATGAAGAGGCGGTTTTAGAGTATTCGTACATAGTGAACTTGCATCAGGGTAAAAACGTGCTTTCCAGCGTGCTGGGAAACACCACTGGTACGTTTGATCACAAGGGCGATCGGAAATCTGGCCCTAGTGGTGTTAATTTGAAGTATCCGCGATTCCAAGTGGGATATGGTAAAAAAGTTTCCGACACCATGATTAGCATGGGTGGTTTAGGTGGCGCATTGCCCCAATACTCGGCCTCGTTTAAACCTGTGGCCAAACAGCAGGACTATGATCTGCAGCAAATCATCGAAGATGCCTCTTCGAGCGGCGAAGACGATGGCGGAAACGCAGTGCCCTTCTCGGGCAAAGTGGGCACCAAGAGAGTAATCGTCACGAAGGTATTCTATAAGACTCCACGCGCAATGTGGAGATTTTACGGCTATTACGGCGGAATTGGCGTTGTTGGTAACTTTTCCACATATGGCCAGTTTGCGGACGACTCCACATTCGAGATTATCCCCACCTGGCAAAACAAATTGCAGGCGGTAATGTATGAAGACTCTTTGTGGACGCGCACTAGCCACTTTTCCTACGAAATCATCAACAATAAGCTGCGCCTTTATCCAGATCCGGGATATTGGGACTTTAGCGATGTCAACCGCATGTGGGTTAAGTTCTATATTGACGATCAGAACGCTTGGGACGAAAGCTCAGACTTTACAGACGGAACCCAGGGGATTAATAACCTAAACACAGTTCCTTTCGACAACCTTCCCTATACTAATATAAACTCCATGGGTAAACAATGGATTCGAAAGTATGCATTGGCATTGTGTAAAGAGATGTTGGGTCAAATTAGAGGTAAATTTACTCAAATTCCCATACCCGGAGAGGCTGTTACATTAAATCACTCCGAATTGCTATCGCAAGCAAAAGAAGAACAACAGCAGCTCAAGGATAAGCTACATGAAATGCTGCAACAAGTTGAATATAAAGAACTGGTTAAATACGATGCAGAAACAACAGATGCAGTCGCAACTACATTTAAGGGGTCGCCTTTGCCGATCTTTGTGGGGTAATGAAGAATGTCGAATGAATGGAACCGACCCACTAATCCCCCACCGCCGTTATTCTTAGGAAAGAAAGAGCGAGACCTAGTTAAGCAGGTCAACGATGAATTAATTGAAAAGGTCATTGGCCAGCAAATTCTATACTATCCCATCGATATGGAAAGGACTGATTTTCACGATCTTTACGGTGAGGCGATAGAGAAGACCTATCTATCCCCCATTCGGGTATATGCGCTGGTTGAGTTTACTGATTTCTCTACGGAATATATGGACGGAGCCGGCATCGACAAGACATGGGAAATTAATGTGCATTTTCACAATCGCCGGCTTGAAGAAGATCAAGATGTGTATGTTCGAGAGGGAGATTTTGTTTTGTATGGTAGTTATTACTACGAAATAGTCAAACTTACCGAGCCTAGGAAGCTATTTGGTCAAGTTGATTATGATTTTGAATTGTCTGCCCGGTGTAGACGAGCAAGAAAGGGATTATTCGATGCTACCTGATGATTTTAGCTTTGCGCTACTTCCACCCGGCACCAAATCGGGCACTTTGCGCGAATTGGGGATGCTGGCCTCCACCATTGAAACTATCGATGCCGCTCTGGTGTCCTGGATCAAAGAGGATCTTAAGCTAAGCGCACACACAAATGAAGGGTTTACAGCGGTACCGGTCTTATGGCAGGCACCCGAGCGTTCCTACCAAATTAAGAACGATAAAGCCCTACGCGACAACGGCGGCGCCTTGAAGCTCCCCCTTATCAGTGTCGAGAGAACAAACATAGCCAAAGATCCTTCCAAAAAGGGAGGATTCCAAGCCCAGCTGTTCTCCGACAAATATGATGGCCGCACTGGCCGGGTAGTCTTAGCCAAGCGAATCAAACAAGACAAAACGCGCAATTTTGCAGTGGCCACCGGCACCCGATCCAACAGCGGAGGAAAGCTACAGCAGTATTTTCCCCGCATCAATAAGAAAATTGTAGTTCAATCACTTTCCATACCAATACCGGTATATGTTAACGTTGACTATAAGATCACAATTAAATCTGAATACCAACAACAGATGAACCAGTTAATGACGCCGTTTATTGCGCGCACAGGCCAAATCAACTCATTCATCATGAAGCGTTCTGGGCATCTTTATGAGGCATTCATTGAGCAGAATTTTGCTCACAACAACAATGTAGGCAATATGGATGAAGATATGCGCATGTTTAGCACGGATATCACTATTAGAGTGTTGGGCTATCTTGTTGGCGAAGGCGACAACGATGATCGCCCGATTGTGCGCATTGATGAGAATATTGTAGAAGTTACATACCCCTCCGAAGAGGCGATCATCCCGGGTGATGCTACGTTCACCGTCGACAGCTTTAAGGCTCAATTTGGTGACGAGACCATTGACGAAGAAGAGACAAAGGATACGTTTGACGCCACGGATTACATTAGATCCATATAGGCCGCCCATAAGAACGTGAAATTACACACTTCCTGAACTGAAACGCATATTCTACGTTTACTTCAGGAGTTTTAGAGACTTTTGAAATTGAAAATACTATTTAAAGGTGATGGCAAAAGCAATTTACACCATTTGTTTTAAGAAGGAAGGGAATTAAGAATGTCAGTAAGTGATTTTAAGTTTGTATCTCCGGGAGTTTTCATTCATGAAATTGATAACTCGTTTGTACCGAAGTCGGCCGACGCAATCGGCCCCGTTATCATTGGGCGCTCACGTCGCGGCCTGGGCATGGTGCCCGTCAAGGTTCAATCATACTCAGAGTTTGTACAAATGTTTGGAGACACAGTACCGGGTAACGCCGGCGGAGATGTGTATCGCGATAGCGTAGATTTGCAATCTCCGATGTATGGTACCTATGCTGCAAAAGCCTTCTTGCGCTCGAATGTGGCGCCTCTCACTTATATCAGACTTCTAGGTTATGACGCCGAAGACGGTGGTCTTACGGTCTCAAGTGAAGACAACGCCAAATCAGGGTGGAAAACAGACAATTTCTTTACCACCGGTGACTCTGGCGGAGGTTGTTACGGTCTTTTTGTCGCACCTTCGGGCTCTGAGACAGCCAGTACGAACTGGTATTTCACGGGAAGTAACGCGTTCCAACTCGCTGCAATATTTTACAGCGATAATGGGGGCGCCCAGCTTTCAGGCACCGTGTTTCACAGCGGATCTACTGGCGATGCCGTCGCTAACCAGACAAGCCAATATGGAGACAACGCAGCTCTCGTAATGTCTGATGACAATGGCGTGTTCACCGTGACCATTAGTGGCTCGACATCAACGAGAGAGAAGATTACATTTTCACTAAATGACAATTCGGAAGATTATATCCGCTCCAAATTCAACACCAACCCCCAATTACGCGTCGGTGGTAATTTCTATGACACATCGGCAGAAAAGGACTGGTTCCTTGGAGAGACGTTTGATCAGGAACTCCAGGACGCGGGCCTAACCAGCGGCAAGCTCGTTGGGTGCATCGTGGGTCTCCAGCTAGAGGGCGGCACTGCCCCAGCTGCTGGTCCCGCTAACATGTACGGCCAATCCCACAGGGAGGCAATTGCCGGCTGGTTTGTTGGTCAATCCACGACTGCCTACGATGATTTTGACGCTGACAGTCTTACAAAATTATTCCGCCTGCATGGCCGCGGCCACGGAGAATGGTTACAGAAGAATTGCAAGGTCTCCATCGAGAATATCCGCGCATCGACATCAACCACCACGCCGTACGGAACGTTCTCGGTTGTAATTCGCGCTCTCGGCGATACCGATAACAATGTTCAGGTTATGGAGAGATTTGATAATTTGAATCTAGATGTTAATTCCGATAACTATATTGGAACTCAAATTGGTACCGATTATTATAGTTGGGTTGAGAGCGATAGAGAACTTCAGCTCCAAGGTGATGGGCACCCAAATCGTTCCAAGTTCATTCGCGTTGAAGTTGCATCCACGGTGAAGATGGCTGCGGACGGCGTGCCGAAACTACTGCCCTTCGGATACTATGGCCCACCTAAGCTTTCTGATGTTACGACGGCCGTCGGGATGACCGGATCGAGCGCTACTTTCGGAAACACAAGTAAGTATATCATCACCAACTCAACCCTTCTTCCGGGCCGAATCAACAACCCTGCAGCACTCCGACGAATTTCTTCGTCTGCGTGGCCACAAAGTGCCTCATTTAAGTTCCCTGTAGTTCGTTTGCGTAACTCTGCCTCCGACGGCGGCCTTAGCAACTATAGAGATGCTTATTTTGGATTTCAAACAACCCGCACAAGCGCCAGCAACACACCAATTGCTGGCTGTGCTGACGTTAATCGAATCTGGACGCAGGCCATGGCTACAGACGATCCCAGCACTCTGGGTCTAAACAGCACAGGTGTAGATGGCTATTCATACATCTTCACTCTTGATAATATCACATCCGGCTCAAATTCAACTGGATATTATTACAGATCGGGCTCGCACAAGGACGGTCATGCAGTTACTGGCCAAACAGGCAGCGTATCAAGCTACAAGACGCTCATTGATGCCGGCGTCGATAAATTTACGGCACCTTTCTGGGGCGCCTCCGATGGCTTCGACATCCGTGTTCCCGATCCCATGTGGAACAATGGTATGACCGATGATTCAACCAATACGAACAGCTATGAATACTATACATGGCGCCGCGCAATCGACACGACTGCCGATCCTGAATTCCTGGATATGAACCTTCTTTCAGCGCCCGGATTAAGTCTGCAGGGACTTACGGCACACATGGTTAGCGTGTGCGAATCTCGCGCCGACTCCTTGGCCCTTATCGACTTGGACAAGGCGTACGAGCCGATATACGAAGGAAACTATAGCACTATCTCGAACCACTCGGATCGAATCACGTACACCCCCACTCAATTGGCCAACAGGCTTAAGGACCGACGTATCGATTCTTCTTATGGTGCAACCTTCTATCCTTGGGTCCAAACCCGCGATGAAGGAACAGGCCAGCTTGTCTGGATCCCGCCCACGGTAGCAATGATGGGTGTCCTAGCAAGCTCTGAGCGCAAATCAAAGATTTGGTTTGCCCCGGCTGGCTTTAACCGCGGCGGACTCACCGACGGCGCAGCAGGTATCCCGATTACGCAAGTCACTACTCGACTTTCATCGAGAGATCGCGACACGCTGTACAACGCGCGCATTAATCCGATTGCTTCATTCCCCTCCACCGGAATTGTGGTCTTCGGACAGAAAACACTTCAAGAGCGTCAATCCGCCCTTGATAGAATTAACGTTAGAAGGCTGGTCATCTACCTTAAGAAGCAGATTTCCATCCTGTCCACTCAGATTCTGTTTGAGCAAAACGTTCAAGCAACTTGGAATCGATTCAAGGGACTCATCGATCCGTTCTTGGCGAACGTGACTACCGAGTATGGTATCACCGACTATAGGCTGATTCTTGACGACTCTACGACTACGGCCGACCTCATTGATCAGAACATTATGTATGCTAAGATTATGATTAAGCCCGCCCGCGCCATCGAATTCATTGCGATTGACTTCGTAATTGCCTCAACTGGCGCATCTTTTGATGATTAATAATAGATAGCAACTAATTAAAAGTAAGACACAATAAGGAGTACTTAACAAATGCCATTCTGGTCAACAAATTTCTCTGAACAGGGTTCCACTTACAAAGATCCAAAAAGAAAGTTCAGATTTCAGGTGCAATTCCAGGGAATTAGCGCTCAAATCGGTGGCGCAGCCGCCTGGTATGCAAAGACTGTAAACAAGCCTTCGTATACGATTGCATCGGCCGAACATAAATATCTTAACCATACGTTCTTTTACCCGGGTTCTGTTACATGGCAGGATGTTACCATCACGCTAGTTGATCCTGTTGAGCCTGATATGGCCGCTACTCTTTCTGATATTGTGCAACTTTCCGGCTATAAGCCCCCAGTTACTCCTACGGATGAGACGAGCCTTGGTACGATGTCTAAGGCCAAAGCCGCCGGCGCCCTAGGTGCAGTTACAATCGCCCAACTAGATGGCGAAGGTGCTCCCCTCGAAACGTGGACTTTAATGAACGCGTTTATCACAGAGGTTAAATATGGCGACTTGGCGTATGGTGATGATGAACTTACGGAATTGTCTCTGACCCTTAAGTATGATTGGGCCACCGTTGAAACTACCACGCAAGGATCCGTAGCCACTCAAGGCGGCGGCACTAACTTCTTTAGCGTGGCTAGTAGCTGATAGAGCAAAATAAGTGAATTACAAATAGAGGTGTACATTGTCACGAAATAAAAATCGTGTAGGAAGCGCACAACACGAATCAGGCGCCCCTCCACAACAGGTTATGCAAGATAACAACAACGGAGGAGGTCTCTCCTTCGTAATGCCGACAGAATTTGTCGATCTGCCTTCGATGGGAAGGTTTTATCCCGAAGGTCACCCCCTGCATGCGCAGGGCAGCATTGAAATAAAGCAAATGACAGCGAAAGAGGAAGATATTCTTACTTCTCGCTCTCTTCTGAAGAAGGGAATTGCGCTGGATCGCGTTATTGAAAGTGTTATTATGGACAAAAGCGTGAACGCAAATGATCTTCTTATTGGCGATAGAAATGCGATCATTGTCGCAACCCGAGTCTCTGGTTACGGGAGCGAATATTTAACGAATGTCGCATGCCCAGATTGCGGACATAGTCAGAAATATGAGTTTGACTTAAACGCTAGTAGTGTTTACCGGGGGGAGGACATCCAACACCTACAGCTTACAGATCATCAGGATGGGACGTTCTCCACTACACTACCTCGTAGCGGGTTTCAGGTCCGATTCCGCCTGTTGACGGGCCATGACGAAAAAACACTCATTCAGGGCGCCGAAAGCTCCCGCAAGAATCGCGGAGTGGAAAAGAATATTACGTCCCAACTTAGGAACATGGTTGTCTCCATCAACGGAGAAGAAAACCCGAACATTATTAGTCAGGGTATCGAAGTACTACCATCGATGGATGCTAGACATCTGAGACAAGCATATAAATTAGCAGCACCCAATGTTGATTTGTCGCAGTATTTTGAATGTGTGGAATGCGGTCACGAAGAGACCATGGAGGTGCCGCTTACGGCGGACTTTTTTTGGCCTGACCGATGATTATATGCAAAATGTATATGAGCAGTTTTTCTTTTTGAAACATTCTGGAGGCTGGTCGTTTACAGAGTCGTATAATTTACCGGTAGGCTTGCGAATGTGGTTTGTTGAGCGCCTAATTCAACAGATCGAAGATGAAAATCAAGCAATGGAGCAAGCATCTAAAGGTCAAGGAAAAGCACACACTTTGAGCGCCCATAATCAGCCCCCATCACAAGGAATTTTTTCCAAAAAGTACTGAAAACTCCTTAAATAGTATTTTTGCATCCCAAACTATTTATTTGTGAGTAAAAAGGGGAAATTTCTGTGGCTGATGATAACGGAGTCGATGCAGGCAACTTAACGCAAGAACAGATAGATCTAAGAGAAGAACTTCTTGATCTAATCCGAGAGGGCGCCCGCCTCACTGAAGAGCAAAAGAAACAACTTAAAGAGTTGCTTGATCTCGGTGGTCGTCGATTAGGAAGCCTCAAAGAAGAAGCCGCTGCACTTGAGGGCCAAATAGGCAAATATGCCCAACTTAAAGACTCGGAAGATAAGCGCATACTGTTAGCCCAAGCTTCTCGCGATTTGGCCAAAAGAAAGCTTGATATTGTAAAACAAGAGCTGGCCAACGCTACAGAAATTGACGACAAGCTTCAAGAGCAGTTTGATACGGCCGTTAAAAATCTTCAAACGGCAGAAAAATCACTCGAAGTGGCCAAAGGTACCACCGACGCGATTAAAGAAGGTGTGCAGGCAGGTAAGGAACTTGGAGCAACTTTTGGATCTGCCTTTGCTCAATATGGCGAACATCCGCTTTTTAACGCCAAGACCATAGGCAATCTTGGAAAAGTTATCCGCGGCTTAGGCGACAAAAACCTAAAACCGCTGGATGCTCTTGTTGGCGGGATGGTTGGCGGGTCTCTTGCGGCACTTGCAGGGTCTTTCTTTAATCTGATCTTTCAAGTCGACGAAGCCCAGCGCGCCTTTATCCGCGCAACCGGCGCTAGCGAAGAATATGCAGCCAGCCTGCAATCGGTTTATGTAGAGACACGCTTTCTTGGCGTAGAGATGAAGGAAGTGGCCTCCAGTATGCAGGCGCTTTATACAACTTATACTGATTTTACCATGCTGAGCAAGGCTCAGCGAGATGAGTTAACAAAAACTGGCGCAGTCCTGGCTGAATTAGGTGTCTCAAATGAAGATTTTGCAAAGGGCCTACAGTTGCAGACAAAGATGCTTGGTGAAAGCACACAGTCTGCCGCCGCCAATTCATTAGAATTGGCTGACCTCGCCCGTGTTATTGGGGTCACCCCCCAGCAAATGGGCAAAGACTTTGCTGCAGCGGGAGCCGGCGTTGCCAAGCTGGGCGCCCAGGGTGTAAAGGCGTTTAAGGATCTTGCAATCGTCTCCAAGACCACCGGCCTCGAAATAAACAAGCTTCTAGCCATTACAGACAAATTTGATACATTCGAAGGCGCCGCCACACAGGCCGGAAAACTTAATGCAGCACTCGGAGGCAACTTTGTTAATGCAATGGACTTGATGACCGCCACCGATCCAGTCGAGCGCTTCAGCATGATTCGAGATGCGATTTTGGACACTGGGCTTACTTTTGATGAGATGTCTTATTACCAGAGAGTCTTCTATAAAGATGCCCTTGGTCTTGGTGATGTAAGCGAGCTTGCACTAATGCTTTCTGGAGATATGAGCACTCTAGCCGGCTCAACGCAGAAAACCACCGCGCAATACCAAAAAGCAGCAGAAGAAGCTAAACGAGTCCAGAGCATTACTGAGCAATTTAAAGCCGCCATGATGGATCTGATTCCTGTAGCCAGCAGTCTTTTGGAAGAATTTCGTGCCTACACGGCAGAACTTACTCCCGGCAGCGCCAAGATGGAAAGTCTCAGAGGCCACGTAGTAGCATTTACCGACGCCCTAAAAGTTTTTGCTAAAGTCATATTGTTTGCGGCGGACAACTGGAAAAAACTCATCGTTGTCTGGGGAGGCTTGAAGCTTTTATCATGGATGATAAAATTTAAATCGATGCAGTCAATGTTTGGCGGATTCTTCAACAAGACCGTGCCGGAAAGTACAATGAAATCCGGAAAAGCCGTGAAAGGCTTCTCTACAGATGCCGCCGCAGCCATTGGGCGCGTAGGTTCGGCAGCCAAGAAAAACGCCGTAGGAATTGGCGCCCTGTCTCTGGCTATTGTCGCAATTGGTGGTGCTGTAGCTATAGCCGCCGTAGGGCTAGCTCGCCTTGTGGAAGCCTTTGGCGCTATAGATAAAAACGCCGGCGCCGCAGTGCTGGCTATTGGGTTGGTCATGGGCGCTTTCGCTGGGATGATAGCACTACTTATCCCGTTGGCCCCGGTTGCGGGCGCCGCCGGCACAGCCATGTTGCCTCTCGCGGCGGTGATCCTTGCAATCGGTGGCGCTGTCTTTCTAGCAGCCACAGGTATTGGACTAATGGCGGAAGGTCTCGCAACAATGTTCGGGGCCATGAACGTTACTAAAATGGTGGCCTTTACCGCGTTTGTGGCTGTTGCCGGCACGCTTGGCCTTTTGCTGATTCCGGCTGCTTTAGGCTTGACCATGTTTAGCGGAGCGCTGACGTGGTTTGGATTGCAGCTAAGGTTGTTCCCAACCGACGAATTAGCGCCCATCACAGCATTTTTGGCATCTCTCGGCTTGGCGGGCGCCGTCGCGGGAGATCTCCACAAAGTTGCGCTATCGATTGGAGAAATCAACAGCAAATTAAGAGAATTGCCGAAAGAACATTCGGCGGAATTTACCACTACCATGAATGCAGTTACCAACGCAACAGTAGCAACTTCTACTGCTCGCGCCGTAACCAGTGCGGCAGCTGCAGCTTCTACTGCTCGCGCCGCAACCAGTGCAGCGGTTGCAACACCAGCCGCCGCCGCCGGCAGCGACCGACCCTATAACGTCAGTCTACAGCTAGTGCTTGATGGAGATGTGATAAATGAGCAATTTGTTAAGTTATTGCGCGGAAAACTGGCGGAAGAGACGCTTTAATACAAGGAAACAGAAATGTCAAAAAACACATCATGGCCACCCAACGGATATTTTTCCGCTGCGCGCTATAAATCAACTCCCTATGGTGCCTTCGACGATGGTAGCAATCTTCTCGCCAATAATAAGGTAGGCGCCGTAATATCGTTCTATCATGAACCATCTGGGCAATCAGTATTTTTCAAGGCCTTTATCACAGCATTTAATGAATCCTACAGCAGCGACTGGACAAGCGAAACCGTTTTTGGTCGTGCCGATCCGATTCAGCACTTTAAGCAGACCTCTCGCCGCATCTCGTTGGGGTTTAAGATTCCTGCAGCTACCTTTAGTGAGGCCTATGAGAATTTAGCGCACGTCCAAGAGCTGATTCAGTTCCTTTATCCAAACTATAGCGATGCAGGAAACACGCAAACTTTATCGCAAAATCCTTTTGTTCGACTAAAGGTTATGAATTTGGCTCAGAAATCAGATCCTCAGACGAAAAACGACGCCAGTCCCACCGGAAAAAGCAACTCAGCCATATATGAATCTTATGTGTCGACTGCAGATCCGTCCCGCGGCCTGCTGGGAACAATTTCCAATCTCAACGTTGTACATAATTTAGATAATCCCGATATTGGAGTTCTGCAGAAAGCTGCAAACACGATATTGCCCAAGATGATCGAAGTAAATCTAGACTTTACAGCGATTCATGAAGCTCAGCTTGGGTGGAACAAGGACGGCAAATTTGCAACTCCGAATTTTCCATATGGCGCCATTAGCAGCAAGGATCTTGAATCCCCAGACCGCAAAAGCCTGGGAAAAGACTCCACCACAACGGCCTTGGAGCGCGCTAAGTCGGAGCAGGCGAAAGAAGACGCGCTTGAACGCTGGGGCACCCTGAATGGCGAAGCCCGAATGAAGAAGGATTTGATGTATCTTAACAAAATGGCGGACAAGGGCTATGACAATCTCAATCCTGGCCAACAGGCCAACGTTGATTACTTGATGAGCGCCTACCGCGGTGCTAGCGGCCAACAAGACGCGACGCTTGCACATTTTCAAACCAGTGAACTCGAAACTGGCGCAAAGCACGACGAGCAATCGGTAAAACAGTACATTAAATCCGGTGCGGAATGGTTGCACGACGACTTCATCAAATGATAATAAGGAAATGAAAAATGGCTAGCAGATATAACGGCGAAGAAATAATAGATAACGATTCAAGCTTTTACCGCTTTTTGAGAAAGATGCGCCAAGATCAAAAAAACATTAAGCAATACGGAACGCAAATTTTGCACAATCCCCGAGCAGCAGAGAGAATGACCATATCCAAAGACACCTACATATGGTCAGTTGGCGATCATTTCTATAACTTGGCGGCCCAATACTATGGAGATCCGACATACTGGTGGGTCATCGCATGGTACAATGGAACACCCACGGAGGCTGATATCAAGCCGGGCACAATTGTTCAAGTGCCAACCAGTCTTGAAGAAGCCTTAAGGGTTCTAGGATTCTAAAACATGAGCACTGGTGGAAAAAAATGCCTGTTTAAGAGTGACTGGGGCGATGTTGGCGAAGAGGTCACTAAGTTTTGGGATAAAAACTGCAGCAAACTAACCGCCGCAGTTCTAAACCTCGCTGCACACGACGATGCGTCCCACAAGAACCTCAAGGGAGGCCTCCTCGTTGACCACATTAACAAGCACGCAACCACACAAACGACTTTTGCGGGATCAATGGCCACAACGGCCGGCGAGTTGGATTCGTCAGAAAAAGCAGGTTGGGGATATGTCGGCCAAATCCACCACGTTACCACCAACACGTTAGAATTACTAACAAAGCAAGGAATTGAATATCAATCCAAACTTGATATGACGGGCAAGTACTGGTCTGATTGGGGCTCTCCAGATGACGTTTGGAGCGGCCTCATTTCGACAGGTTTCGGCAAAACAGTCGCCGAATCGTTGCTTAAAAATCAGAAGTTCTATCAAGAATCCGTTACCGGAGATAAGAGCATAAAAGAGCCCTTAAAGAATGTTGATGATATCTACCTAGAAACACAAACAGTGCATGCTTACGTGACTGCAACAATAACACTTATCGACGCCATCTACAACGGCCGCTTGCGTACCGGTCGCCTTTTAGGGGTCGACCAACTGCGCGCACTGGGCTGGAAAGATCATCATATGCATGGTGATAAAATCTGGGAATCCTTACCGTCACTGAAAGTCAGTGCGAAGCATTTTCAGAGCATCCTGGATATAATGATAGAGAATATTAAGATCATCTTAGAAATCAGAGATGAGTGGGTCGCCATGGCCGAGAAGGCAAACAAAGATCTTGGTAAGCAGATTCTGGAACACCGCGAGAAGTGCCAAAAGCAGAAGGCGGACGTCACTCTCAAGCCTGAAAGTAGAGACAAGCCTGATGGCGTCGATCAGGACACGTGGAGCAAAATGAGCAACCAGGAGCAGTTGAACTGGTATGGCTCGCAGGCTGACGAGAAAGTCAGGGAATGGACCTGGAAAGGTGGTGCGCTCACCGGCGGAAGTT
>CEUX01020677.1_pt1 | contig 13512 bp, 14 predicted proteins | sample 531361 | NCBI WGS metagenome assembly CEUX01 (sample SAMEA2622736, study PRJEB7988) | marine metagenome | isolation source: saline water (ENVO:00002010), including
ATCTTTTTCAATACCAATAAAATTCCTTTTCATATTTTTACACGCTACACCAGTAGAACCACTCCCCATCGTTGGGTCTAATACTACATCACCTTCTTTTGAATAATATTTTAATATCCATTCCATTAGTGCTACTGGTTTTTCTGTTGAATGATTACCTCTTGTTGATTTAATTTCTAACATAGATGTTGGTAGTGGTGGGTCGTATATAGGTGCTGAACCAACATCTTTTCCTTGTCTTGTTTCTTTTCTAATATCTGTTCCATATATATCTTTTTCTTTATCTTGTTTATATGTATATTTTTCATTAATAATTGATGTTGGTAGTGGTGGATTATAATTAGTTCCGTGAACGTTGCCTATTGTTCCACCAGTAGTAGCACCATACAAATCTTTTTCGTGTTTTTGTGATATTTGTGTTTTTTCTTCTTTAACTTTCTCACTTCCTAATACATTAACAATTGATGTTGGTAATGCTGGTTCGTATTGTTGTTGGTCTGATTGTCTTAATATTGGTTTTTTTCTTTTTTCTGTATCATATGTATTTGTTCCTAATTTAGTATCTTTTATTATTTTTGGTTTTGGTTGCTCTTTAATAATTGATGTTGGTAATGCTGGTTCATATTTATATTCTTTTTTTGGTATATTTTTATCTTCACCATATAATCCATTTTTTTCACACCATTCAGTTTTTCTTTCTCTTAAAAATTTATGTTTATGAGAAGATAAATCATAAAAAGGTAATTTCTCATAAAATACATAAATCATCTCGTGCTTCCTCATCGGCATCTTTTTTGCACTCAAAAATCCCGCCGCAGCACTTTTAACCCAAACAATATCATATCTAAAAAAACATTTCTTCGGTGCTGATGTAATTAATTCAACACCAAATTTAGTAGTTGTTGTAAAAAATATTGGAGTATTTAATTTTTTAATTCTCATTATTTGATTCCAAAATAATTCTAAATCTATTTTACAATCCCACTTACAATTGGTTTGTCCATAAGGTAAATCACAAAAGATTAAATCTACACTATTATCATCTATATCTTTCATTTCTTCTAAACAATCACCATTTAGTAATAAACTCATATTATTATAATAGATTTTATTAATATGGAAAATCTATAACGAATTTACCTTTATTCATTTTGAATTTTAGTATTTTTTTTTTCTTTAAAAGCTCTTTTTCTTTTAATAATTCTTGAACTTCGGTACTTATTTGGGGATTTATATGGTCAAATTTATATGGACTTTTATTATATAATGATAATGCACGACGAATAGTTGGTATATCACCATATTTATATATACTTAAACAATCTAAATATACTTCTTGATGAGTTTTATATAAATCATCTAATTCATAATCATTCATAGCATAACTAATTATTTTCTTCGCTTTTAACATTATATTTTGTTTTTCATCACCTACTAATCTATTCTTACTCGTAGAATGTCGCAGTTTATCTTTTAATGTTGTTAAATTAGGGATTGTCTCTGAGAATACTACTAAATTTACATATTCATCTATATCTTCTATAATTTCTCTTTTTGTATATTCGGGATTGATATATACTTTTAATGATTCAAATAGAATAATTAAATCACGCTTAGTATGAGATTTATGAACATTCATATAGTATATAATATATTATTATTTTATATTATATAGTATATATGAATAGAGAATATACTGGTGGTCTATTTTGGGATGTATTATTATTAACTCAATATAATGAATATTGGGAAGATTTCTTTTATAAATTTATAAGAGTTCTCCCGTGTAAAAAATGTGTGGGTGAGAGTATAGCACATCATAATATAAATCCAGTTCCAAAATTTAAATCTAATGAAGAAAAAAATGAATGGTTGTGGGAGCAACGAGTACATAGAGGGGGAAAACCATTTAGAGATGATATAGCAGATAAAGGTTATTCATTAGAAGGTTGGATTAATCAATTTAAAGATTTACCATTTACAAGAATAGCACAATAAATAATATAAAGATATTTTTGTATATATTATATAATAGAGAAAAATGGAGAATTTAAAAAAAAGAGCAGAACAAGATGTTTTTTTGATAAAAGTTAATTATAGAGAATTAAAAAAAATGAAACAATTATTAGAACAAAATGAAGAATTAAAACAAATATCAAATAGTATTGATTTTAAAATAATTAAACATAAATATTATAAAGATAAATATAAAAATGAACTCGGTAATATGATTAATGATTTATAAATCTTCGGGTTGTGGTGTTTTAACATAAACTGATTGTGCCGTTGCTACACTATGACCCATATTATGTGCATCATTCTCCATATCTTTTTTAGTATCACTATATTTATTTGATAAATATATTTTTCTTAATAATGTTGTTGAGATGCTCTTATTTAAATATTTTTTTGTTGTTTTTATTAATAACTGACTTAAAGCATTCCTCGTAAGTGGGTTTCCAGTAGCAGTTTTAAATAATACTCCATATCCATTCAATTTAATATAATATCTTAATACTTTTTTTAATTCCTTATCTTCTATTGGTATTTTTAATTCCTCATATTTTTTAGATGTTTTATATTTATTTAAAATAAAAAAGAGTTTTGTTTTCTCTACTACTAAATAATTATTTTGTTCCTTTTGTTCATTAGTTAATTTATTATATGTTCGTTTAGGTATTGCTTCCATACCCGCTACATCATTACGAAAAGGCATCCGTGAATAAATATTAAATAGAGTATATACTTGAATTAAGGCTTTTTCTTTTGAATTCATTTCATCTGCTCTTTTTCTTTTAAAACTTCTTATTTCATCTTCCATCTTTTTAATCATTCCATTAATTTCTTCCATAGTTCCAAAATTTTTACTCTGTTTATCACTAATAATTCCACTTTTTTGTTCTTCACTATATTTATCATTAAATGAATCTCTAATGTCTTGATATTCTTTAATTATTTTATCATATTTATTGGTATGATTTATTGAATTCAATAACATTATAATTCCATTCAACATATTCCGTTGAGATGTATAATGTAGATGTTTTATTTTATTCATTACTTCTTTTGGATTATTAAGAAATTCATAGTCATCAGTATCAAATAATTTTTTAAGAGTATTTAAATTAATTTCATATTGTTTTATGGTATTTTCTTTTAATGTTGGTCTATAATCTAAAATAGATTTTTTGATATTTATATCCATATTATATAATAATCATAGATTTTTTTTAAATATTAATTAAGCGAAATAGCAGTTAAATTTACCATTCTCAATAGTAGCAACTTTTAATAATTCAATCCAACATCTTAAAGTGTAAGTACCAGCATCAAGAGTATTCTTGTATATTAAATCCAATCCTTTATTATTAATTCTTTCAGCTCTATTAGGTTTAATAGCATTCCAATTGAAATTGGCTAAAAGTCCTTCGTTTGTATTATTTTGAGCGTGTCCTTCAAATGTACCACTCGTAATTGCTACAACTCCACCAGCGGGGTTGGCTGGAACACCTTGTTCATTAGAATATTCTTGACGACTAATAAATGGAACTTGTCCTTCCGCTTGTTGAGTAGTATGGAATAATAAAGCACTATTACTTCTATCAATAGAAAATTCAAATCTATCATTATATCTTAAATTAATTGTTAAATTACCATTACCTTCCGTACTACCAAAAGATACACCATCACCATTAAGTAATGATTTGGCTAAATAATTAGCGTTATTTTGAATACCAAAAATTACTTTTGGAACTAATCTACCATTACCACCAATTGGAAGTGTTAAATTAGAAAAAGCCGCTTGGTCGCCAGTTCTTTTAGATAATCTATAATCTACATAACTAAAAGATAATACTGGGTTTTGTTCTTGATATTTACGCATTATTTCTCCATCATAAGTAATAGAATCATAAACTAATTTAAGTTCAGTTAAATCAATATCAAATGCCGTAGTAGTCGCACCAGCATCATTAACACACATTCTTCGGCATTCTTGTGCAGCACCATCAGCAAGATTAGTAGTAGCATCTTGAAATACGAGGTCTATATGGATTTCTTCATCAATCATAAATGCTGGTAATTGATTATATTTCAAAAAGGGGAATAAGTCCGACAAATAAATAGAATATATTGGGGCATCGGCTCTTGTATCGGCATCTGTAGCATCGTGTCGTTGGAATGGTAATAATTCACGGGCAAAGTCTCCAACAGCACCACCAACAGCAACATTAAAATTTCTTCCAGTATCCAACGAATACGCTTGGGCATCAGTATCAGAAGCATCAGTATAATTCCAGCCGTGATTAATAGCCCTTTGACTTAAATATTGTTCTCTTTCTTTATTATTTTCATTCGTAAGAAATAATGAATGGTAGGCGTGAAGAGATGAGAAATCTTGAATTGAACAAGCAGTTTGAGAACCAATACGAAGGTGTGCTTCTCTAATCAATTGTCCAATACCTACTTGAAGGGGATAAAATGATATTCCAGCACCTTGCGGAACACAACCTAAGGTAATTTTAGAGTTGGAATGAAGAAAACCAGCAACACGATTTAATGTAAATCTTGCTGAGGTTTGAGATGAAGTAACTGGGTCAATAATATCAGTATGGACTGTTTGTCCATATTCTGATGGAATTTCTCCTATTCTAATTAAATCGGGAATTCTATTTTCATTCATTTATACTTTAATATATAAATAAATTCAATAAAAAAATATCTTAAAAAAAAATTGATTAGAAAATAATTAAGAAATAACTTGAACACCATTTTCATTATAAACAATTGTAGTCTTATGTTTAATAAATAAATAAGCAGAACAAGGGTTGCCGTCATCAAGAGTATTAGTCATTTGAATACTAAATTGAGCATTACTAAAATCTACACCTTCACTATCTAACATATCATAGAGAACACCTACACCCCAATTTGCTCCTCCTTCGGGAATATTTCTATAATTCGCAGCACTCGCAGTTGCGGCAGCATTAAAATTACGATTACAATTAGCGGGAGAAATAGATGAACGATGATGGGCATATTCGGGAATAATCGCAGATAAGAATGTCTTAATATTTTGTGAATCAACTACATCAGTAGTATTATTACCCGCAGTCGTATTATTAAAATTAGTATTATTTTCAAAATGATAAGGGAATCTTTCACCATTCCGTAAGAAACTTATAGTTTTAAGATTAGCGAGTGCTCCACCAGTTTGAGCGGGCATATAAGTTAAATAACCATCTTGAGTTAAATTATTAATATAAGTTGATGGAATAAAATTAACAAAAGCACCTAATACTTTATGTAAAGCAAGATTATAATTAATAATAGAATTGGTTGATTCTAATGTACTGAAATAACTGGTAATGGAATTGAATGAAAATATACCTTCTTTATTATCCATACTTGGTGGAATTGAAACCTCAGCAGTAACTCTTAAATCACTTAATTCATAAAAAGCATTCAATAACCCAGTAGTTGTTCCATCTTTTGAATAAAAGAATTGACTATCGGGTGTTAAATGAATTTCTACTTCTAATGGAAATTGATTTAATGGGAGAGCCCCTCCTCCTAAAGTCAAACCAGTTGGAAGAGATGCACACCACGACGACGCCAAAGTATTATAGATGACTGAACGCTGGAAACAATCTTGATTAGGCATAATAAGGTTGGATTCGGATAAATGACCTATTTGGTCTTGTGTTCCAGCCAAACACGGAAGATACGAAGCCATAAAGCGTCCATAGTGTCTTATATGTTCCGCGACTTGTTTTGTTTCAGCGTGGCGAAAAATTACTTGTTCCATACATCCATAAATTCCTAATTTTTGAGAAGCCATTAAATTTGGTGCGTCCGCTCCACTCGGATGAGTTGTTCCAGCCGCATCAGCCCAAATATTTAATAAACCACTAACACGAAGAGTTTTTAAATCTAACCACGCATTCTGACGACCAAAAGTAAAGGTTAATATTGGATTACCATTCTTATATGATAATTTACCACTTGCGGGGACATTATTTGGTTGAATTTCAAGATATTTTTTACTCATTTTATATATTAATATATATATTTTTTATCTTTTATTTTTTTTAATAAAATTCAATTAGAAAAAAATTAAACAGTTACTACAACTGAATCACCTTTAATACTAATTCTTCTTAGATGATATACAAAACACATAAGTAATTTATTATGAAGTGGTGGAACATCAGCCCCAGCCGCAGTAGATTCATTATATAATAATTGTAATTGATTTGTCTTATTATTTAAATCAGCAACACCATCATTTAAAGCATACGCACGAGAAATAACAAAATTTCTATTGTAATCACAGAACGAGCGTGGAACAATTCTACTTTGATTTAAACCTTTTTCTAATTCTATTAAATGTTGAGCTGAAATACTCTTACCTCCATTAATCTTAGATGTAGAAACTGGACGACTCGGAGTCAATCTATCATTAATAACCCATTGATAAGAAGTTAGATTATCTATAATTCCTACTAATCCAGTTCTATTAGATTGTAACCTAACATCCATATCAGTATCTTCTTCACTATATGGTATATCCAACGCCGCAGTTCCACGACAACCAGTTATTCTCTGTGGAACAGTATATGAGGGTTGCCCATCAACACCAGCATCAGTACATACTACACAACAAGATTTAGCCCGTGTATTACTTAATGGTAAATCAACTGTCGCATTCCTATTACTTGCTAATAAAGAATGTTTATAGTTAGTTGCTGAAATAATATCAAAATCTATAACTCCACCTTCACGAATTTTAGCCATCATTCCACTTTCATATCTCGGGTCAAGATTTACTTGCTGTAATACCAATTCCACATCACTTATTTCATAAGTTGCCGCATAATCACCAAGAGCCGCAAATACTTCTACGGGTGGGGCAGCTTGATTATTTCTTTCTTGGTCAATAGCAGAAGAATATAAAACAAAATTTCCACTCGTAATACTTGTAGAATCAGCATTAGCATTTCTTCTTGTAACACCAGCACCAAAATCTATTCTTACACGTGCACCATCCATCTCAATATTAGCAATAGGGGGCATTATATCAACATCCATATCAGTTTGAATTTGTGCCGTAACATTAGGGTCAGTTTTACTACATATACCTATTGTTTCTCCTTTTACGAAGGGGCAATTCTCTACCGATGTAATATTATTATCATTCGTCATATAAATATAGCGTGTTGCACCCATAGCACCATTATTTAACCACGCAGTTCCAGCAGCATCTATTCCGTGAAATACTGGATTTTGAGATACTCTCCTCCATCTATTTACTGAATCTAATTGATTTACACAATCCGCACAATCTTCTAAATCAATTTCAATAAATAAACCTTGTGTTGCTAAACACGGGAAGATTTTAGTTGAATTAGCAAATATACCAGTACTTAATGGTATAGATACTTTGGCTTTAATGTAATCATCATTTCCATAATCTCTTCCAGTTGGTGCTGATGTTCCAGCATAATATGGATTAGTTACACAATCTATTAATTCCGATTCACTCGTTCCTAATGTTCCTCTATTTTGTGGATTTTTAGTTAAACAACCTTCTTTTAATGCTCTCATTTTTCTTAAAGATTCATCTTGATTGTAAGAATATTCCATAGCAACCTTAGTATTGTAATCACTAACTTCCTCTAACAAAACGGCTCTTGAACCACTATATATTCTAATATTTTTAATAAGAACACTTCCTCCAATATGAGGGTCTAATTGTAATCTCGTGGGTACTGCTCCAACACCGAGTTTTACATTAAAATTTAAATAACTATTTTTACCATCAATAAATTTAACAGTTGGTGGAATTTCAAATTCAACAGTTTTACCACCACTACCAGCAGTACTCGTATAAGATTTCCCATTAGTTGAGGGTATGGCTACTTGGGTTTGACTCATCGCTATTTTCTCATCGTTCTTCCAATAACTCATTTTATATATTGTCTTATAAAATAAATTATAAAATAAATATTAATAAAAAATTTAAAAAAAAAATTAATTACTTCTTCCAGCAACAACCGTTGTTTGTTGAGTTGTAACTGGGGCTTGAGCTTGGGCTTGTTCATCTTCTATTGCTTTCTTATCTCTCTCACCACCCTCAACTGCTTCTCCTATCATTTCTAATGCTGTTCCAGTAATTGCTAAACCTCCACCAACAAGTTCGGCTGCTAAACCAAATACTGGAACTTCCATACCAGCCAAACCAGCAACTTCTAATGTACTACCACCTATATTCATTACATTCCCTATTTTTTCTATAGCATTCATCTCACCAAAATCACCAGTTATATCTCTATAAACATCATAACCACCTCCAACAATAGCACCAGCACCTCTCGCACCCTTAGCCAAAGTTTCTCCTTCTACACCTACTACATCTTTCGCTTTTGGTAAAGAACTATACCATTCTCTAATACCTCCACTTCTCATTCCACTAACTACTCCTCCAACTGCTTCAGCCGCACGTCCCGCTGCCGCAGTTCCACGACCTACAATACCTCTTGTTGCTGCTTCTGCTGCTGCTCTATCTGCTCCCGCTGCTTCTGATGCTTCACTTGTGAATGACCATCTTATTGGGTCTCTAAGTTCAGCAGTAGCAAAAGATTGACGAACGGGCAACGCAGCAACACGGGCTTCTTCAGCAGCAGCGGCTCGGGCTGATTCTTCGGCGGCATCTGCGGCTTCAAGTGCCGCATCAACTCCACTATAGTTTCCCGCTAAATAAGCAAATCTACCTTGTCCTTCTAATCGGCTGCCCCAACCCATAGCGTGTCCCAATCTATCTACAATAGAATCTCCATATCTTAAACCCGCTGCCTCAGCAGCCGCTCTTGTTGCTCCCCGTTGTGCTACTGCTTCACCCGCATCCATACGACCAACCCAACTACCAAGTCTCTCCGCATCAGCCGCTTGTTCTGCTCTCCCAGCCGCACGTCCACCTTCTATTGCTTCAGCCGACATTCCTTCTGCTTCTTCTCTTTCAACAGCCGATTGGGGTTGGGGCTCGGGCTCGGGTTGTAATTGTCTTTCAGTCATCTCAAAAACACCGGGCTCATCTGCTAATTGTCTTCCATATCTTAATGCCCTTCCCGCATCGGTCGCTGCCCCAGCTTCTTCTCCAAACATTTCTTCTGCTCTCGTAGCGGCTCTACCCTCTGCTTCTGAAAAAGATGGAAGCCTATAACCTTCATCATCTTCTAATGCTCGTTCCGTTAGTCTAACTCTTAGTGGTTCTACACCCGCTTCTATTTCACCCGCTAATTGTTGTGCATCTCTCGCATAAGTTGGATTTAAAATATCATAATCTTCACCAATATCCCAACCAAATCCAATACCTCCTTTTGCTACTGGACGGGCTAATTCATCAATACTTGAATTTTCTATATGATGTAACATCTCATCGGCTGAAACTGCTTGGTCTCCTATTTTCCAAGCAAATGCGTCTCTTATCATATTATCATTTAACATCTCTTTTATCGCATTCGCTTTAATAGCAGTTCTTGCTCGGTTTATCTTTCTTGCTCCAGCAAATGTATTCGCAAAACCTCCATACATTTTTCCTATTTTAGCAACAGTATCTTGCGAACTTTTAAGATTTTGTGTTGCCCTTAACTCATTAATTTGGTCGGCTAAATTACTATTGAAATCAGCAACACCTTGGTTAATCTCTTGTATATGTTGGTTATATGAATTCCTTTGGGGTATTCCTTCTGCTCCATAAACGTCCATTATAATATATATCTATATAAATTTATATATAATATTTTATAATAAAAAAAAATTAAAACATCTTTTTATCACCTTCTCCAATAACTCTTTCAAATCTTATATAAGCAGTAGCGGGATTAGTTTGTAGGTCAAGATATAAAAAAGAAAAAGGTTCATCATTAATCGCATAATTATATAAATCCATAAATATATTTGGGAACATATCTCCATATTCTTCATTTATTTTCTCTAACTCTTTCTTATTTTGTTGTTTCATTACAATTACATTAGTTGCGTTATTTCTTATTAAACCACTTACAGCACGAAATGATTGTGTAGTAAATAAAAGCATTCCAATTCCATAATGTCTAAAACGAGTAGCAAGAAATGATACAGCATTATTTTTTCCAAAATCTTTTGTTAAAATATCATCTAATATAACCGCAACATTAGGTCTCTCAAAATCTTCATATGATTTTTGTGATTCAACTAATGAATGAACCATACTATCTTCATAATGGTCTTCACAATCAAAATGTTTATTTAAGAGCTTTCCTTTTGGGTCTGCGTTTAATGTATTACTTATAATTTTCACTATATCAAATTTATCTTTATACATCTCGGGACTACATAAAATATTAACCACTAAATTTGATTTACCTTGCTTGACGCTTCCTACTATTAAAATTAATGCTGGTAATTGTGGAAGATGTGGGTGTATGCCTTCATATCTATCATCAGATTTTGGGTCTTTTACTTTATATATTTTTGGTGCTTTTTTCTCCATATAATATGATATAGAAAATTAATCTAAAAATAAACTATATATTAAATCGGGTGGTATTCTATATCTATCTAATCTATCAGTTCCACCTCCAATATTTATTTGTTCTCCTCCTCCCGCTCCTCCCGCAACTACTGCTTTATGTTTCATATTTTTATTTGCTCCTATTGTATGAACATCTTTTGAAACATTAAGTTTATGTTTTAATTTATCTCTTTTTTCTTTTGAATTACATAATACTTTTTTTCCATCAATCATTTCATAACCATTCCCCAAAACTACTTTATGTTGTAAATTTTTATGATTTTTATATTTCTTTCTTAATTCAGCAGTATTAACTCGTATTATTTTTCCATTATCATTAACTGTTTTAGATGTTCCTATTCTTTCACTATGTAATTGTTGATTATCAACTTCCATTATATTACCACACTTACCATTACATAATAAACCTTCCCAATTTTCTTTATTAGTCCATATACGAGTTCTCTTTTTATAACCCCAATCACTATACATACAATAATCTACATCATAATAATTTAAATTTTTCATTATATCTCTATCCTTTAAAGTTCCAGTTTGTGGATTTTCTAAGAACCATAAATACGGATTAAAATAATTGATTATCTCAAATGTTTTAATAATCAATTTATCACTTTCTTTTCTTTGTTCTTCAATCCATTCTTTCGTAACTAATATTCCATCTTTTCTTTTTCTACCAATCCAACAATTTTGAAGTCTTGAATAAAATGTGCAAGGTGGAGATGCCCAAATTAAAGAAAAATAATCTTTGGGATATTGTTTATAATCAAAATCCATTATATCTACTTGATGGTCAGCATCAAGTAATAAATCAACTGATACTGAATTCCAACCTAAACTATCACATACTTTTCCAACTGATTTTGTACCACTAAATAATTCAAGAACATTCATTAATATATATTATATATTAAATTTAATAACAACTCGCATATGGATTATATATTTTAGGTTTCGCTATTTCCCTTTTTAATTTCTCACGCACCTCATTCTCCTCTTTTTCTTTTTTTTGTAATGCTTCTTTTTCCTTTTTTCGTGCTTTCCTTAATTCCTCATATTTTGCTATACCATCTAACACCGCTTTTTCTATATCAATAGAAGTAGTAGTAGAAGTTGGTTTAATTCCACTAATAACTTCTTTCTCTAATTTCTCCACATCTTTTTGTTTTTTTACCCTTAATAATTCTTTATTTTTTTTGTCCAATTCCTTATCTTCTTTTCGTGCCTTTGCTTTGGCTTTTCTTGCTATATATGCCTTTTCTCTTGCTTTGGCTAATTTAAGTTTATGTTCCTCAGAGAGAGGTGGTCTTTTTTTGTATGGAACGCCCTTCTTAGTTAGTTTAATATTTTTATTAATATGTTTTCTATCTTCATCATTTAAACTAAATATCTCATTAGGGTCTATTGCTTTATTAGGTTTAACTACCTTAGGCATTACCTCTTCTTCTTTTGTTTCTTCTTCGGGTTCTTCCTCAACAAAATTAGAATTTTCATCTTTGATTTCGTCTTCGGGTTCTTCTTCTTTTGGGACATAATCCATTTTCACTTCGGGTATAAAATCCATCTTATATATTTAATATATATAAAATTTATAATAAAAAATATTTATAATTTATTATTAATTATTATAAATATTATATAATTTTTTTTTCATTAATTAAAATTTTTAAGTTCATTAATAATCTAAATCAAAAGCATCAACTAAATTTTTGATTTGAGCGTATGCATCTCCATACATATCTTTTTCTAATTCTACCTCCTTATATTCCTCTTTTAGTTCAGCATTCTCTTCTTTGAGTTCTTCATTTTCTTCTTTGAGTTTTTCATTTTCTTCTTTGAGTTTTTCAATTATTTTATCACCCATATCTACTTTAACCTCTTTTTTTGTATGATTTATCATATCAATTTCTAATTTTTCATTCTCTTTTTTGAGTTTTTCATTTTCTTCTTTTAATGATTTAATATCTTTTCTTAATTCAAAAATATCTTGTGATTGTTCCGCCATAATATCTCCTACTGTTTTATTAATCTTTTCTTTGTCTTCAATACTCATTTTTTTTTTATTTAAATTATAAATAATAAAATTTCAAATTAATTTAAAAAGAGCAATTTATATAAATAAAATATGATAAATGAGGGAGAGAATGGGAGTATATCATTATTTTATAATGGTATTTTAATATCTTCTTTTCCATTAACTAAAAATAAAGAAATAGATGATTATATAAATCAAGGTGAAGATTTAATAAGAAAATCAAAAGGTATTCCAATATTAAAACAATTACACTTATATCAAACTTATTGTGATATGACTTATAGTAGAAAAACTCGTAATAAATCTATTGAGAAGAATGACCATATTTTATTTCTTGCGTGTTTAATGGCTTTACTTAGATTACAAATTATAGATAATGATGATAATAATGGTTATTTAATAATGCCCAAAAAAAAAATTAAAATAAAGTCCAAGAAGAAGTAGTATCTTTATCTATTTGTTGCGTTTGTAATGTTTGTAAGAGTGTAAATATTGCTTCAACATCTCTTTTAATACAATCAACATCATTATCTAATTTATCTATTTTATCTTTTAAAAGTTGAATATTAGATTCAACTTTTTCAATTGGTTTCGGTACTTTATCCATTATAATATTATTAAATAAAATATTCATAATAATATAAAAGATATAATATATGAGCGACAGTAATGATATTACAATAGAAGTACCTACTGGATTATCGGGATTTACTATTGGTGATTTAGGTGTATTTATTGGAACACTCGGGTCAGTAATAACTGGAATATTAATTGCTCTACAACATTCAAGATGTAAAAAAATAAAATGTAGTCCGTGTGGTTGTGAATGCGACAGAGATAATATACCAAACCCAAATCCAAATGATAATAATAATAATAATGATAATAATAATAATAATAATAATAA
>CEUX01070637.1_pt1 | contig 13498 bp, 15 predicted proteins | sample 531361 | NCBI WGS metagenome assembly CEUX01 (sample SAMEA2622736, study PRJEB7988) | marine metagenome | isolation source: saline water (ENVO:00002010), including
AGGCAAAACCAAAATCTAATAAGAAAAAAATCTTATTATTATCGGATGATTTAAGAATGTCAAGTGGTATCGGAACGATGTCAAGAGAATTTGTTCTTGGAACAATTGATAAATATGATTGGGTTCAGTTGGGTGGTGCAATTAAACATCCTGAAAAGGGTAAGGTTGTAGATATGAATGATGCAATCAAAGAAGAAACTGGAATAGAAGATGGTTATTTAAAAGTATATCCATGTGATGGATATGGAAATCCAGATTTATTACGAGAGATAATGGCAATAGAAAAACCTGATGCGATTTTACACTATACAGACCCAAGATTTTGGGGATGGTTATATCACATGGAACATGAATTAAGAGAACACATTCCTATATTTTATTATAATATTTGGGATGATTGGCCAGCTCCAAAATATAATGAGAATTATTATGAGAGTTGTGATGTGATTATGAATATTTCAAAACAAACTTGTGCAATTGTAAATGATGTTTGTACAAATAAACCAAGAACTGATTGGGATTCAACATATATTCCACATGGAATTAATGAAAAATATTTTTATCCAATTACAGATAAAAAAGAATTAATGGAAATGAAAAAATTCAAACAAGAAATATTTGGTAATCGACCAGTTGATTTTTCATTGTTATATGTTAATAGAAATATTCGTAGAAAAATGACAAATGATTCTTTATTGGCATTTAAGAGATTTCATGATTCGTTACCAAAAGAAAAAAGAGATAAAGTTTTTTATGTGATGCACACACAACCAATAGATGAGAACGGAACAGATTTACCAGCAGTTGTAGAGGCATTGATGCCTGATTGTAATGTTATATTTTCAAACAGAAAACTTGAGAATAAAGAAATGAATTTCTTGTATAATATTTCAGATGTAACAATGAATATTGCAAGTAATGAGGGATTCGGATTAGGAACTTGTGAATCATTGATGTGTGGAACACCAATCATTGTTAATGTTACGGGTGGATTACAAGACCAATGTGGATTTAAATTCAGAGACCACTTTTTAACCTACAAAGATTATGATAAGATTAAAACACTTCATGATTGGAAGAAGTGGGAACACAATAAAGACTTAACTCACGGCGAGTGGGTAAAACCAGTATGGCCAAAAACTCGTTCTCTAATGGGTTCAGTTCCAACACCATATATTTTTGATGATAGATGTGATTGGGAAGAGGCAGGAGACAGACTTAAAGAATGGTATGATATGGGTAAGGATAAACGAAACGAGTGTGGTATGAAAGGACATGAATTTGTAATGGGTGATGAATCTATGATGAGTGTTCGATGGATGGGTAAGAATTTCATAGACCATATGGAAGCGGGATTTAAAAATTGGAAACCAAGAAAACGATTTGAGGTATATAAAGCATGAGTAGACCAGTAGTATTAGTAACAGCACCAGTTCAAACAAGAAGTGGATATGGAAATCATTCAAGAGATATATGTACAGCATTAATTGAATTAGATAAATATGATGTAAAAATTAATCCAGTTCGTTGGGGAAGTACAGCAAAAACAGCATTAGAAGATAGTAATTCTAAACACCAAGAAATAAAAAAGAGATTTTTAACTTCACCATCATTACCAACACAACCTGATTTACATATTCATATTGTAGTTCCTAATGAGTTTCATCCGATAGCAAAAAAGAATGTTGGTATTACAGCGGGTATTGAAACAACAATACCAGTTCCACAATGGGTGGAAGGAACTAATAGAATGGATTTAAATATCTTTACTTCAGAGTTTTCAAGAAATGGTTTTACATCTGCAGAATTTGAGGCACAAGATAAACCAGGTCATCTTGTTAAAATGAATAAACCAGCTGAAGTATTATTTGAGGGTGTAGATACTGATGTTTATAAGGAAGTTAATAAATTTTCAAAAGATGTATCAGATTTATTTTCTAAAATAGAAGAAGATTTTTGTTTTCTATATACTGGTCATTGGTTACAAGGTAATCTTGGAGAAGATAGAAAAGATACAGGTATGTTGGTAAAGATATTCTTAGAAACATTTAAGAACCAAGAGAATCAACCAGCACTTGTATTAAAAACAAGTGGTGCAAATTTTTCAGTAATAGATAGAGAAGAGATTTTAAAAAAGATAAGAAAGATTAAACAAGATAAAAATGCTAAGTTTCCTAATATCTATTTAATTCATGGAGATTTTACTGATAGTGAAATGAATGAATTATATAATCATCCTAAAGTAAAAACACACATTACTTTAACACATGGTGAGGGATTCGGTAGACCATTATTAGAGGCGGCTCAAAGTGGTAAACCAGTAGTTGCACCAGGTTGGGGTGGTCAAGTAGATTTCTTACATAGAAATTATTCAGTATTGTTACCAGGTAGTTTAACTAAAGTTCCAAAGAGTGCATTTCCAAAAGAAATGTTCTTTGATAATGATGAAAATAAGTGGTTTACTGCAAATTATAATGTTGCTTCACAAGTGATGAAAGATGTTGTAAATAATTATTCTAAATATTTAGTTAAGGGGAAACAATTACAATTATATACAAAATCAGAATTTAGTTTGGAGAAGATGAAAGAAAAACTTGATAAAATTTTATCACCATTATTTGATTCAATTCCAACTCAAGTTGATTTGAAATTACCAAAACTACAGAAGATTGATAATAGTAAACTTAATTTACCTAAATTGAAGAAGGCGTAATATGGAAAAACAGATAACTTGTCCAGTATGTTTCTCAGAGAATAGATGTTTTGAAGATACACAAGTGGCAGAGGATAGTAAAGAAGAGTTTAGTTCGTATATGTGTTTTAATTGTGGATACACATCTAATTCATCATATTCATGGGACTCTATAGAATTAAAAAAGGCACAAACAGGAGCCACACAATTAATGAATGATATTGCATTCTATGATGAAGATAAAAAAATAATGTGGTTTCCATCAGTATTAAACATGGGAAAACTTGGAATAATATATCCAGATGGAACCAAAAACAATTGGATTTATAAGTTAGCAGAAGTTCGTAAATTATCACCAGAAGAACAGAAATTAGAAAAGTATAAAGGTCATGATATGATGTTAGATGTTGAGAATGCTAAAGAATATGGTCAATATGAATTCTTAGATGCTTGTAGAGAGATGGGGATTATCAAGGATTTAGATTAATGAGAAACACATCATGGCATAAAGTCCTACCAGGACAAATTATATATTTTACATACAAATCAAAACATGATGATGTTGGATATCCCAGAACGGTCTTGGTTTTAAATCCTAAACTTAGATATAAAAAGAAATCTACAAATAGAAGTAAATATTATTTAGTTGGGTTGATATTAGATACACGAATATCAAGAGGATTAACTGCTGGACAATTGAAGGCATTATTTGGTAAAATTGGTGGAATTCAAGTAAGAGATGATGGAACTTTTGGTCCAAATTTAAGGGAAGGACAAACTCCCGAATCAACAAGTATGGTTTACAATCGATTATCAGAATTTGTTGGTAATTATGATATTTGGAGAACCTTTTCTTTAGCTGAATGTAGAAAAAGAAGAGTTTATTTGGAAGAGAAATGGAGTAAAATACCAGAAACAGATATAAAAAATGCAGTGGAGTCCGCAATAGATGTTACAGAGGGCACTATTGAAAGAGTGATGGATAAAAAACTAAAGGAATCAAAAGAACAATCAAGAAAGGCTGCAGAAATAGAAGAAATTGATATAAGTAAAAAATTTATTAAAAGTGTATTAAAAGGATTAGGTTAATGAAAATTAGTTATGGTATCACAGTCCATAAAGAGGCTGATGAACTAAATAGGTTATTAGAAATACTCATACATAAAACCGATAAAGAAGATGAAATTATTATTTGTGTTGATGGTAATGATGAAAAAGTAGATGAAGTTATTACAAGTTGGGTTCAACAATATGGTCATGAAGATATGAAAACTATCAAAGTGTATCATAGAAAACTTAATGGTGATTTTGGTTCACACAAAAATTCAGTTATAAAACATTCAGATGGTGATTATATATTTCACATAGATGCTGATGAGTATCCACATGAAATTTTATTACAACAATTAAAACAAGTTTTAGAAATCAATGATGTAGATTTACTTTGGATACCAAGAGTAAATACAGTCGATGGTATAACAGAACAACACATACAACAATGGGGTTGGAAAGTTACTGAAAATGGTTGGGTAAATTATCCAGATTTTCAATCAAGAGTATTTAAAAATCGTGAAGATATTCGTTGGGAAGGTAAAGTTCACGAAAGAATACAAGGTGCTAAAACATATGCACATTTACCACCAAATGAAGAGTTAAGTTTATATCATCCTAAAACAATACATAAACAAGAACAACAAAATCAACTCTATAATGCAATATTTACGGATACTTATCTATGATAAAAGTTAAGGTTATAAATCCAACAATAGATAGGAATGAACCTACATTTAGATTGATGATGTATTGTAAAGACCTTTTAAGAGAATATGGTATTGATATTACAGAATCAAATGATTTCGATTATATGTTTATTGGAATGAATGATTTTATCAATAAGAAACTTTCATTAAAAGAAAGTATTGAGTGGGGTTCAGAGAATGTAGAGAAGTTATCTCAAGGTGGAGAATATTTTTTATTTGATGGTTCAGATTCAACATCATTGATGGGTGGAATAGAAGTGATGAGGAACACAAATCCAACTTATTATGTTAAGAACCAATTATTACAAAAAGAGAAATATAAAGTTCCAAGTAATTTTGGTAGATGGTTTTGGGGAAATGGTGAGTTTGACCTAAGTTACGATATAACTGAAGATGAGTGGGATAAAATAAAATTAAGTGGATGGAATCTCGGTCATTTACAAACACATTTATTTAGAGATAGAATAAATCCAATCAATACTAATAAATTATATGATGTTTGTGCAATTTATCAGGCAGAACATAGAGAAAATTATGAACATAATAATAGAAATGATATTCCATATACTAAACATAGGAAAGGTGCATGGGAAGTATTAGATAAAAAATATATATCTAAGAAAGATAAATTACCTTTTCAAGAATATTGGGAATATTTATATAATTCAAGGGTATGTATTTCACCATTTGGTATGGGTGAGGTTTGTTTTAGAGATTTTGAAAGTATTGCAACAAATACTATTTTGATAAAACCAAATATGGATATTGTTATAACGGAACCAAATATTTACATTGATAAAAAAACATATTTTGGTGTTGAATATGATTGGTCGAATCTTAATGAAGTTATTGATGAAGTATTGAGTAATTTTGAAGAGTATAATGAAATGATTAATAGTGAAGTAACAAATCAATTTAGGGATAAATATACATTAGAACCATATTGTGAAAATATGTATAATTTATTTGTGAATATGAGTAATGTAATAGTAGAGGGTTAATATGTTAAATATAGAAAATTTTGATAGTAAATTTAAAAATGTATGTAGAACAAAAGAGTGGAAAGAATTACAAGAAAAATTTAATAGTGCAACTCATGTATTTATGTTTGGACATGGTGGTAATCTCGGTGTAGCTGACCATGCTGCAATTGATGGTTCACGATTAACAGATAAAAATATTATTGCACCAGGTAGTGGTATTCTTACTACATCAATTATATCTGATGAATCATTTGAAACTTGGATACCAAAGTGGTTAGAGATAAGAACAAGAGGATTGGATAAATCAAAGTGTTTAGCAATTGGAATGAGTTGTTCCACCACAGGTGCATCATCTAATTCTTTAGTTAATGGATTAAATTGGGCACATGATAATGGTATTGATGGTTGTTTATGGAGTGCACAACCAAAAGAAGATTTGAATAATAGTATTATTCCTATTAATTTAAATTGTGTAAACTACCATACTTCTGAAATATTATCATTGGCATTAACATATGAACTGATTCATGGGGCTGGTTTTAAATGTCCAACTATTGCTGGGAAGGCACAATCTCGTAGATTTGAAGAGTTAGGAATAGAACAAGAATCACCAACAACATTAAATCAAAATGTTCCACCTGGATTTGAACATGAGGAAAGAAATATAGGTGTTGATTTTGATGGTGTGATTCATAATTTTGATAAAGGGTGGCATGATGGAACTTGTTATGGAGACCCAATAGAGGGTAGTTTAGAAGCACTAAAGAGATTATCAGAACATTATAATATTATTATTTATACAGCAAAATGTAGACCAGATAGACCATTAGTGGATGGTAAAACAGGACATGAATTGGTTGAAGATTGGTTAAGAAAATATGAAGTGCTTCAGTATGTAGATGAGATAACACACGAGAAACCAAGAGCAGAATATTATATTGATGATAAGGCCGTTAGATTCACCACTTGGGATAAGGCATTAAGGGATGTATTATAATATATTCACGATAGCAAATTCAGGTTATTTTAAATTTTGTAGGATATTTGTAGAATCTCTACATGAGAAATTAGATTTATCAAAAATAAATAAAATATTCATTGGTGATACAGGATTAACTGAGGATGAATTAAAGTATTTATCAATGTATGATAAAATACAAGTTGTATCTACAGATTATGTTAGTAAAGATACATCACTATGGAGTGATGATTGGTTAAATGTTGTAGGTTTTAAAACTAAGTTATTGAGAGAGTTAGTAAAGAAAGAAGAAGTACCAATTGTTATGATTGATTTAGATTGTATGTTTGTAAATGATTTCCATGATTTAGTATTTGGAATTTTCGCAGATGAAAATCCAATAAAAGTATGTTATCGTAAAGAACATCCAATACCTTACATTGGTTCTTTTGTATCAATAGGTGATAAAGAAAAGGGATTAAAGTTTTTAGATAAATGGATTGATAAAATCGAGAATTGGAATGGTGTTCCAAAAGAAAGTCCAGCACTATCACAACTATGTGAAGAAGTAAGTGTTTGTGAATTGGATGAAAAGATTATATGTGCTTATTGTGATTCAAAAGAGATGGAAGAGTGGGCGGTTAAGATTGTTCATTTCAAGAGTAGATATAAGTTTGATAATTTTGAAGATGATTTTAAAGATAGAACTATAACGAGAGGATTTGATGTACAAAGTTATATCGGCTAACAGAGGACCACAAAAACCACCAAAAAATTGGAGAGTTTTTGAAAAAGAATCATTAGAAAAATACTTCGGTAAAGTATTGGATGTAAATGGTGAAGATGGGTTTAGTGTATTCGATGCTTATAAAAAGTATAAAAATGATGTAGAATATATTCGTTGGTATCCTTGTCCTGAAACTTGTAATTCATCAGAGTATGAGGGTATGGTTAAACAAAACTCACAAATCAATAGTAGTTTAGGATACTTACATACAATGAAGTATCTTACAAATTCAGTTAATGGATTTAAATCAGTACAATCTAAGGATGTTGCATTTAAGATTTGGAAAGAAAATGGAGTTAATTGTCCAGAGTATTTTACATATACTAATCAAGAAGATTTTTTATATAAGTATGAATCAACAAACTTTGATTTTCCATTTCTATTACGAGTGAATAATCAAGTTTCTGGTAGAGGTACGAGATTAGTTCAAAATGCATCTGAGTTAATGAATACATTACCATTAACAGATAACTTTTTAGAAGACCAACAAGGTAGTACTATTTCACCTAAAAAATTATGTGTTCAATATATAGATACTATTGATAGAGGTAGAAATGTTAATGTTTCTTATCGAGTTCATGTTGCAGGAAATAAAGTTATTTCTGGTTATGGAAGAGTTGTTCCATCAACTGAATGGTGTGCAATAACTGCTGGTATGTTTCAAAAGGAACAAATAGATAATTGGTTATATTATAATAAATTGTGTGAAGAAATTATAAAAGAAAATGAAGAAGAAATAGTTAGGGCAGTTCATGTGTTAGGTTTAAACCATCAAGGAGTTGATTTAGTTGTAGACCAAAGTAACAATAAAGTTTGTTTCTTAGAAGTTCAACCAACATACGCTTCTGGTTATCCACAAGAAGGTTATTGTGGTTATGTAAAACCATTTTATAATCCAAGTGACCCTAATCTTGTTAAGTTTTTAGTTGATAATAAAAGTAGTTTAATAAAAGAGATACCAATGTATTATAACAATTGGTTAGATAAACAAAACCATTTTGATATGGTTTATAAAGAATTATATGAATATGTTTGGTCCTAATACATACATAAAATCAAACGATAAGATTGATTATTCACATCGTGATAAAGAATTTATCGAATTGTTCAGTAGAGTAAGGGATAAGTTTATAGATACATTTAAGTTACACGAGTATGATATTTTATTTATACCTGGTAGTGGAACATTAGGAGTAGAGGCAGTTGTTTGGTCGGTATTGAATAGAATCAGAGTAGTTGGACATGATGGTGTGTTTAAATCAAAATGGAACCGATTAACAGAAACACATAAAAAAGAAACTATATCTTATGAGAAGTTATATTGTCATTTGGAAACTTCTAATAGTAGTATATTTGAAGAGGAAGGTTGTATTGTAGATGCAATTAGTTCATTTCCATATTATGATATACCAAAAGATACAAACATTTTTATAACATGTACTAATAAACAACTTGGTGGATATCCTGGATTATCAATCATAGGTGTTAAGAAAGATTATTGGACAAGTTTAAGATTACCTAAAGAGTTTTCTTATTTAAACTTGAGTCGTTATCAACATTATAATGAGATAAACCAAACACCATCTACAACACCAACACAAATATTTGAACACTTCGAATCAGTATTGGATAAGTTTGATAAATTTAAATTAATGAAAAAGATAAATGATAATTCTCTAAAGGTGGTAGAGGCAATTGGTGAGGAAAACATTATTGGTGAGAAAATATGTCCAGTTATTACAATTGATAAAGAATTAATTTCAATGGGATTGGCAAGAAAGTATCAGTTGTATGGATTATATACAAAAAGCCCAAACTATCAAATATTTACTTATAGTTGTGATGATGAAATATATGATAGGTTTTGTGAGGAGTTAAAGAATGAAAATACTTTATTGTGATGTAGATAGTACTTTAAATAATCATTGGGTTAGGATACAGAAGTGGGCAGTTCCAAGTTTTCCTGGTAAAGAAATACATCAGAATGCTTTTACGAGAGAAGAGATAATGAAAGATTTACCTTTACCACATTCAGTTGAAACACTTAAAGAGTTTTCAAAAGAATATGAAATACATATTTTATCGGCAAGAGGATTTGAGGATTCATATCAGATAACAAAGGATTGGTTAGATAAATATGGTTATCCTTATGATTCTATTAATATTGTTAAGTATTCTAAGGAAAAGGTTGATATTTTAAAGCATGTAGATGTTGATTTATTTATTGATGATTTATCAAAAGGACAAGAATATGGTGAATCATATGAGGTATTATATACTGATGTGATTGAGGATTTGAAACAGAATAATATTAATTTAGAAATATTTAAAAACAATTGGTTAGAAATTAAACAAAAATATTTAGGAGAATAAAATGACAGTAAATTTAGTAATGGCAGAATTTGGTAGGAATAGAGTTAACATAGGTGGTGCACAATTTGGTAATGAACACAGATTAAATCCAACTTATAGTACATTTAAAAAGTATTTTCCTGATGCAAAGGTAACACTATATACTGATTATCCTGATATACTACGACCTGAAGAAAAAACTGATGATATAGAGGTAAGAGTTGTAAAACCAATATTTGGATTAGAACAAAGTCGTTATGGTAATCGTTGTAATGATTACTATAAAGTGTTAGGATTATTAGATTCTGATTCAGATGTAGCAATCGCACTTGATTCAGATATGGCAATTGTTTCATCAGAAGTATATTCTCTCATTCCATTGGTAAAAAGATTTGGTTCGTGTGTTCCACAAAATCCAAGAATGCAAGTTAGGTTTGATGGTCAAAGAGGATTAGATGCAGATTATCAGTTAGAGGAAGATGGTAGTCGTGGTAATGGTATGGCAAATAATATGTCGCCTATCTGTCTTGATACAAAGAGTGAAAGAGGTAGGAAGTTAATGGAAGAATATGTAAATGAAATGCAAATACATCCAGTTAGAGGGCCATTAGCAATGTGGAGAGCATCATGGAAATCAGGAGTGAATCCATATATGTTACCATTACAATGGTGTGTTTGTCCACCACATCATGGAGAGGCAAACTTATTGTTGAATGAAACAGGTAATGAAATAATGATTCATGTTGGACATGATATTGTGAAAAACTTTTATTTTGGGGGAGAGTAATCATGAAAGTATTAATGGTGTTTGCTCATCCTGATGATGAGATTATATTTGGTTGGCCTATATTTCAAGACCCATCAATAGAAAAAGAACTAATCATGTGCACTTCAGATTTTAATAATCCTGCACGACAAGAATATTCACATAGAAAATTTTTATTAGAAGAGGTTTGTAATAAATACAATGTTCCATTAACTTGTTTTGATTATCCATCAGAGTTTTATAAGTTAGAAACTCGTGGAACTACATTGGAAGATTGTCAAAATACAATTGTTGATTGTGTAAATTCTAAAAAGGATAATTATGATTATGTATTTACACACAATCCAATGGGTGAGTATGGAATGATAGACCACAAAATGGTATGGGAATTAATGTACACAAGAATTGACCATCCATTATTGATTACAGATTTACTACAATACGATACACATTGGCCATCATTTAACGAGATACCAAGAAGAATAAAGAATGATTTTTATCAAAATAAGATAGGAGATTATAATTTAGATGTTGGTATTTATACTGATTGTTATAACATTTATAACAATGGTAATGCATGGACATATTGGAGAACACCAGAAACAGAAACAAAAAAATGTGGTTTATACCAAGTAAATTGATATTTATATTAAAGGGTTATTAGTTATGAGAAACGAGAAATTAACAGCAATCATACCAGTTAGAGAAGGTTCACAAAGGGTTAAGAATAAAAATATAAAACCTTTTGCTGGAAGTACTCTTTTAGATATTAAAATAGAGATATTAAAAAGAGTTGTTGGATTAGATGAGATAGTAGTTACTTCAGATTCATTGGTTATGTTGGATATGGCAAAGAAACACAATGTAACTACACATCTTCGTGATGAATATTATGCCAGTAATGAAGTAAACAATAGTGATTTCATGGAGAACTTGGCAAATATTGTAGATACAGAATACATAATGTATTCACCTTGCACATCACCACTATTGAGTAGTGAAACTATTTCAGATTTAGTTGATAGATTTAGAAATGGTAAGATGAAAAGTATTTGCACGGTCACTTCACAAAAACATCATATGTGGTTAGATGGAAAACCATTAAACTACGACCCAAAGAATTCACCTAATTCACAGAACTTACCTGATATAGTTTCAATGAATTATGGTTGTTGTATTTTATCAAAGGAAGATATGATAGAGATGAAAAATGTGGTAACAATGAATCCAACATTTTATTTAACGGATGAGATAGAATCAATTGATATTGATACAGAGTTTGATTTCAAAGTTGCCGAGTATATTTATGGAGAATTAAATGGAGTATAAATCAATAAAGGAATTACAACACAATCATTTGGGTGAAGATATATATGTTATTTGTGCAGGCCCAAGTTCAAATTTTATAGAACCAACCTTTTTTGAATACAAGACTGTAATAGGTGTGAACAATGTGTTTAAGAAATTTCCTTGTAACTATGTGATAGCAAAGGATTTAAAAGAACATCCAAGATTTACAAGAATGGTAGATGAACTTAAATACACCAACATACCATTAATATTTCCAGAATATCATACGGCCCATTATAGTGATGGTAAAAATCAACCAGATTATGATAAAGGATATGTGTTTGAACATTTAGATAACAAAAGTGCTGATATGGATGAAGAAGTATTTTCGGTTATTGGAACTGATAAGTTGGTGGTGAGTCGTTCTACGGTCACAAGTGCAATAAATCTTGCAGCATATATGGGAGCAAGAAATATTATTTTAGTTGGTCATGATTGTGGTAGTATTGATGGTGATTTGTATGACCCAACATATACTGAAAAGGATTGGGGAAGTGCAAATAATTATTCAAGTGCCCCTAAATGGGTTGGTAGTATAGAATCACAAACTTTAAAAGTTAAAGAAAGAGTAAAAGAAGAATATGGAAGTAGTATCTATTCATTAAATCCATTTATTAATTTTGGATTGGAAGGTCATAACTATACATCAAACTCAAGGTATGAAGATGGAAAACTCAGATAGAATAGATTTTATAATGGTTAGTTATAAGAACAGAGAGTATGTTGAATTGGCTCTTGAGAGTTTAGAACGATTTACAGACCATCCATTTGATGTAACATTGGTTGATAATGGTACTGATTTTGAATATCTTGAAGAGTTGTATGGTGATAAAGAGAATTATAAAATTCTTAGAGGACCTCAAAATGGAGTATGGAAAATACCAGGTGATGGTAGTAAGAACCATTCGGCAGCACTAACATTGGCATTGAAGAATACTTCTAATCCTATTGTGTGTTTCTTAGATTGTGATATATTATTTCTTGATGAGTGGGTTGATAAAGTATTACCATTAGTTAAAGATAATTTTTTAGTAAGTAATAGATTTGATAGAGGTATTTGTAGAGAGATGTTAATGATGTTTGAAAGAGAAAAGTTTGAAAACTATAATTTATATCCTGATGTAAGTCATGTAGATAGTTGTGGAAATATAACTAAGGTTGCATCAGAACATAGAGAAACTTGTATTATATTAGAGAATACAGCGTTTACATCGGATGGAACTTATTATAATGATAAATCAAAACACTTATTAAAACTTCCATATGGAGAACAATGTTCTATATATAATAAACCATTCTTCTTCCATTATGGTAGAGGAGAAACTCGTTCAGATGAAGATTATCAAAAGTTTGTTAAAGAGGCAAGGAGATATTTAGATGATACCATTGTTTAAAGTGTTTGTAGATAAAGATGTACATAAAGAGATAAAGAAAACCTTAGATACTGGTTTCATAGGTCAAGGTAAAAAGGTAGAAGAGTTTGAAAGTAAATTAAAAGATTATTTTGGAGTTGATTTTGTATCAACGGTCAATGCTGCAACATCGGGAGAACATTTAGCATTACACATGATGAAGAAACCAATAATGGAAACATTTGATGGGTGTGCTCAAAGAGAGATATGGCCAGGTATGGAAGATGGTGATGAGGTATTAACTACACCACTAACTTGCACCGCTACAAACTGGCCAATACTTGCTAACAATTTAAAAATAAAGTGGGTTGATGTAGATGAGAAAAACTTAAATATGGATTTGTTAGATTTAGAAAGAAAGATAACTAAAAAAACTAAAGTTATATTTGTAGTTCATTGGGGTGGATATCCAGTAGATTTAGATAAGTTAGATGATAT
>CEUX01212664.1_pt1 | contig 13492 bp, 5 predicted proteins | sample 531361 | NCBI WGS metagenome assembly CEUX01 (sample SAMEA2622736, study PRJEB7988) | marine metagenome | isolation source: saline water (ENVO:00002010), including
CCATTCGTCATCGTGCTGACTATATCATTGGTATATTTTTTACACATTGAGATTAGTTGGGGCAACTCTTTATTTATTAGCGGCTCTCCCCCAGCGATGGAGATGTTATTAAACAGAATTTCTTTCTCTGTAAGTTTATTTATCCATCTTTCATAGTCTTCTGGTGAATATGATCTGACATCCGCATTTTCTGCATCGTGGGAACAATAGTTGCAAGATAGGGTGCAGTGATCTACGCTGTGTATTTCAATATAATGAAGTATGTCCATACCGTTATCCTTAATAAAAAAGGGTGGCTTGCGCCACCCTTCGTTTTTGATGCTAGATCAATTATTACGGAGTCGGATCGTAAAGGACTCGTACAGTCAAAGTTGCAGCGGTCGATGGAGCAATGCCTTGAGCGCCAGAAGCGTCAGGGTATACGAACAAGCCACTGATAGATCCGTCTGGAATTGGGTTGGTTGTCCCTGCTGGGAAGTTAGACCCACCATTATAAGACCAAGTAACAGGCTCTTGGCTGTCAAGATCTTTGATCTTTGTTGCATTGTTGATCGGTGTGTTACCAGCACCAATGCCACTAGCATACAAGGCGCCATTCCAACCATCAAGCTCAAGCAAGACTGATTTTGCGTTTCCGCCGTCATCCATTGCGAAGTCTTTGATTTCAATTAGCTTTCTATCTTCTGATGCATGAAGGGTAACGGTTTCCGAGATATTAATCTCTCCACCGCCGGTTTCTGTCTTGGTTGCAGTTTTGCTACTGCTGGCGCCGCCAGCGGTGTATACAGTAGTAATTTTGTTTGTGTGTTCAAATGCCATGTTTTATTCTCCAAATAATATATTATAGGTACTCTAGGGTAAAGTAAAGTCCATATTGAGTTTTACTTCCTATACTGTCTGGTGAAGCTGACATAGCAACATACCAGTCATGTCTTAAACTTTCGTGGGCAGCGCCCTGATTTGTCAACCAGTTAATACTCCCGTCAGCCAATCCAGATGGAAGGGTTTCTGCGGCTGAAGTATTTAGCCCACTCATGCCCGGAGACGGAGTAAAATCTAGATCAAATTGTGCTTCTGTTGGGTCAAATTCTGACCATTGAAAATTGTCAACGCCCCTCATAGCTAGAGTGCCACTTTGTCCATTGTGAGCCTCGTTCACCTGTGGGTGGCGACATTCAAAGACTTTAGTGGTTACGCCACTAGCCTGCTTAGAAATATCATTTCTATCAAATATTCTAAGTTTACAGTTTTGGACTTTAACCTTCTCACTATGCTCAAATGTAATTCTTAATGGTGCATAGTAATTTGGCATACCTGACAGCCCTATTGTGGCTCCGCCATTGGCGGAAACACCGCTATTTGGTATAACGTTACTTGATGCCCATTTTGTATTATTGCATCTAATTCCGCTAGACGTGCCGTCACCATTGGTGACAAACGTAGTGTCTTGGTATTGACCTACGGGTACGGAGATCCCGAATCCCCCGCCAAAAAAGCCGAGGCCAGATCCGCCTGCATGTTCTATTAGAGTGGCGTTACCTAACGCCGCTATGCCGTTTTCGTTGGCGTGGAATTTAATTTCAGCCATTATTTTAACCCTCCTTTTAGAAGTTCATTATATTATACACGAAAAATAGTTAAATTTAAAATTAATTAGTGGTGATTGTGAGGTCTATAAACTGCTCTTCGCCAACGGGTCTCGTTGCGCTGTACCAAGTATCATTCATCATTATAGTATGACCAATATCGTTGTGAAAATGGAAAAATAGGTCATATTTCCTATCTGACGTTATCTTTTCTGGTAAAATGTCAGCAGTAACCTCTTCAACTCCAGCCTCTAGGCCAAAGTAACTCCCAGTGTAATCGTTCTCTTTATTAGATTTTATTGATAATCTATATGAATCGCTTGATGTGGCAATTTCTGGCTTAGTATCTACTGTTTTGAAGGGCTGCACCTCACCTCTAACAAGTACAGCAACAAACCCCTGACCTTCTTCAGTCGCTTGGCTACCGCCGCTATAAAGGCTAATGCCAGTGCTTACATTTGAGACAAGTCTTTCTTTGGTAACATTGGTAAACCCAGCATTAGAAAAGTCATTCCCCTGCTGTACTATATTTAGTATCTTTACTCTTCCGGCTCCGTCAGTCTCTTCTACTTCAGCCTCACAGGGACTGCCAAGTTTGTCTGATACGGTAAATGTATCATTTTTACTAAATAGTTCTCCGGGGTTTTTGACAATCATAACAACATCGTCTGGTGCATGGCCAAGTGGATCAAATGTTCTCATTCTTTTATCTGCGTCTGGTTCTGACATATCATAAAATGGTATTGCTTCCGTTTCTAAATACTCAACATCGTTAACGGTTACAGTACCCCCAGTTACAACTATGGCATATCCACCGTTTTTGTATACTACCTCTTCTCCATCAGAATTTTTACCCAGATCATAATCGGGTAATTCGACTCTTACTTTAGGTATCATAACCGTGTTCATTTCATAGATATAAGGCAGTAGCTTGGCTCTTCTTTTGGTATCTAACAACCATTTACTTTTTGTTACATATTCATAAACCGCGCCTTGGGATTCACATCGAGTTCCATAAAAACGAGTATTAATAGGCATCACAACTAGCTCATTTACTGTATCCTCAGATGGGAATAACGCCAACGAGCAAGGAACCCTAATGTCAATAAGGTGTTTGGGTTGCTGTATTCTGTACTCATACTGTTTTTGTGCGCCTGCACTGTCGTTAGGATCTGTTTGCGAAAGTTTTTCTACTTCAGAATCTATTTTAAAATCAAATGGGTGAATTCCAACAAGCTCATCAAGCACACCCGCATTAAAGTGGTGTACAACGAACCATCTAGGATCATAAATCGTTTGCTCTCTTGGCCAGTGTTGGTAAATCTTAACGTGCAGATTTGTGGTATTAAGAGAATCAAACCGATCCCCTTTACCCCAAGAGGCATTTTGAGGAGCGCCTTCAGCACCATAATTACCATCGGAAGAGGACCAGCACCCCAATACTTGATCCGATTTAAATATAAACTGGTTGTTGGCAAAAGCTGTAGCGACAGCACCTATGACCCCTATACCCCCCGGTTCGCAGTTATCATCAGCCCCCGTTGGGAAACCGAACTGGTTATGCCATGCCGATGTAGTTCCTTCTTCAAAATCGGTATCATGTCGTATACCGTAATAAAATTTAAGGTTACTCCAAAAACCGCCAAAGGTGGCAGAGTGAAATCTTGAGGTGGGGTTATTCCTTACATAGCCCTTGGGGTTTGGCGGGAAGAAATCAGGAAGGAAGTTCCCAAAAGCTGACTCAACAATTTCTTTGGTGGGCAAATCAACGCCCCACTGTAACCCCCAAAAGCTGTTCCACAGCATAGTTTGGTTGCCCATCATGTTGCTGCCAATGCTTCTTAAAAAATTCGTATGACCCACAGAAGTATTAAATTCTCTGTCCCTAGCGTACTTGCCATACGGTGAGATGGCTGACGCAGTTCTTTGGGCAAAACATTGCTGGAACCACTGCCTGCTACCTATAAGGGCGGTTCCATCATAATCCTGCTGCCCCATAGAAGTGTATGCCTCAGCCTTTAATGGCCTAAACATAATTCTATTTATTACTTTTGGCTTAAAATCAAAAGCGCTATTTTTCATATGGTGTGGAACGCCCCTTGTTCCTTCGTCGAATTTTCGCATCATCCAACATTGTCCAAATTCAAAAAAGTCACGAACATTTATAGCTGTACCTAAGCCATTATCGTCTTGCCCGTAAATATTATCTATCCAATTTATGGATTTTATTGGTTGTCCCCATAGACCCGAGGGTGCTGCATTTAAAGCTATGTCTGCTGGTAGATGTGTCAATGCACTATCAGAATCATCCTGCAAAAAGTTAATGGGTCTATCTTCATCATCCTTAATCCCAGCATAAAAATCGTTTCTAGCATAACCATTATTGAACGGTAGTACCCCTCTCGGTATCCCTGTAGTGTTTGGATTAAAATAATGCTGTACTTCACCGAACAACGTAGAGGTATTAAAGAGTGGATTCCAACTACCAATACCCTCGTCGGGATCTGGGTTTGGCGTAAAACCAGAACTAGAAACTGTAGAAACTGCATCCCAAGCTCTTTCAACCCTATATTCTGCTATGTCACTCGCATTATAACCATCGGGAAAAACACAACCAAAATAAGTAGACGTAACTGGCTTGAAGGCGCCGTCAGGATCAAAAAGCTCTTCGCCCTGTGGACCAATTGTCGGATCGGTGAGAGTTATGCCATTTTTACCTTTGGCTCTCTCGTCGTCCCCGTGTTCTCCTCTTAGGCCACCAAGCGTACCATCTACTTGATCAAACGAGGTAATTTGACACCAAGCACCCATATTAATTCCTTTGTTTGTCTCGTTTCCAAGAAAATCGAATTTTAGTGCGTCAGCGCTGTAGACGCCGGAATTTAATGGGTCATCTTGATAATACTTTCTGTGCATTGCGACTTCCACATTAGTCGGATTCCACCGCTTGTTTTCTTGATTTACAAAGTAGTGCATTTTATTTGTAGCGCAATATGTGAATTCCCATTTTCCGTCAAACCCACCCTGAACCGTGTCGTCCTGTATCCCAGATGGGAAGTCTATAGCAAACCAAAGACCATCTATCTTATTTAATAGGACATACTGGTTTGTATCTAAAGCTTTTGCACTAGCATTAAAAACTCTAAACGAAGCCTTGTCGTCAGATTTTGCTGGACATCTAGGTAAAAACTTGCCATTAGAATCTACGTCAGATTCCTGAGCATAGTTGGGCGTCCATTGCATCGGGTTGCCATTTTGCATGTTCAACGGCATTGCCGCTCCAGAACCAAATATTATATGACTATTTGGGTCGCTTGGATTTTTTAGCATTTCTTCTGGAGGTAAAACCCTGAGCCTTTCTGCGCTTACGGTTTGTGCAGGCGGAATAGTCTGCGAAACAACGCCAACCATCTGCTGGCTACCAGCTTCCCACTTGCCTGTATACTCATTGAATGTCATATCAAGCTCACCGACAACTTCTGCGGCCTTAGAGCCTTCTGGAAAAGCAGAAAATCTACCGTCTTCCCTAGAAGAATATTTTCTACCCAAAGGATCTACTGGCGGTGCGGCGAATTGAGGCTTAGATATAGCAACACCCCTGTTGGTGTTTGCGTTGGTGTTACTATCTATTAAATAAAGCCTAAACACAACCCAATCAGGCTTTAAACACTTAAAAGTGTCTTTGTCGTCGTCACCTTTGGCTGTACTAATATAAAAAGGTACATACCCACTCCACTCAACATAGCGATCTTTACTCGTTTGTATATCGGTAGAAAACTCAAATTTGGCAAAATCTTCATCAGACCAAGTATCTAGGGCTATGTCGTTATTTTCTTTATGATCAATCCACTCGTGGAGAGAAACTACATTTGTAATCGGATCTACACCCTTAAAATCTACTGTCTCTTTACCACCCTTTCCATCAGGAATATCAAAACTTGTCACAGTCGTTAATTTTGGATACTCAAACTTAAATGGGTTACTGAATGAAGCAAGCTCTAATTGCGGATAGTCATAAACTCTTTCTCTTTTTGCCTCGTTTTGACCCGCCTGTACAAAATTCCATTCGTCGGTGTGGCCACCATCTATATATTTTGTTACATATTCACCCGCTCCGGTTTCCCCATCCTTTCTCCAAGCCTTAAAAGACATCTGATCGGGAGACGTGTCTTTATTTCCAAAAGAGGGATTTTGACCAAGAAGAATTAGGCTGGGGCTAGTCTTGTCTTGTATAGAGTCTGGATTTTCAGCAAAGTATTTATGATTTACATAATTACCTTCACCATCTTTCTTGTTCCACCATCTCCACAGCATCCCTGTGGTCATTACAGACAAACCCAATGTTGCCATATAGGGGTGATTTGTTGTTATCTTATGAAGTTTTTGTTCTTCAAATTCGGTGACATCGCTACTAAAGTAGCTATCCATCATGTCTTTACTTGTAATGTGTTGACTCATTTATAATCCTCTTATCCAAAAGTCCTGCGATTTTGTTTACCTTGAATATCCGGCCTTCTACTCGCAAAGTATTTATTGAACGGGTCGTCGGAAAATCCGTGGAATATGTCTGCCATGTTTGATCCTGCTGTTTTGTCCATAGCGTCTTGAAATTCAAGCTCGTCTCTAAATATACTGGCCGCTTCTTGAATCATGCTTTCGTTTTGAGCGACAGATTCGTGATTTTCAGAGAGTATGCTTTCTTCATTTCCATTCTTTGTATGTGTTTGTGTCTGATTGTTCGCGCTTATAGTAATCATAGATGCCTTTTCTGTTTCGCCTCTTTCAAAAGCGGTAAATATTTCGCTTGACCCCTTAGCTGCATCAATTAAAGCTTGGCCCCCACGCTGCATTACACTGCCCACGAGGTCCATGTCGGCACCACCTTTTCCCATGCCTCTTCTTTTCAAGGCGTTATTCTGGTCTATTATCTTTTGTCTTTCCCTACTTATCTGAGCTATGGCTATTTCTTTTTGTTTTTGCAACTTGCCAAACTGTGAAGTGTAAAGATCTAGCCTAACAGATGTCTTAATATTGTTGTTTGAAACATTAACACTTATAGAAGTTACTAATGGTCCCTTATCTTTCAAAGCCTTGGCTAAAGATATATCAATTGGTGCGCTGGGATACGAGAACGAACCCCTTTCAGTAAGCAGTAGTAAACTGTTAGCAAATTTAGTTTTTAACTTAGCCGCTTCGTCCATTAGTTGGTATCCAGCATAGCTCCAAGGCGCTATACTCTCATCTTTTTCAAACTCTATCTTGCCGCCTATGTCTCCAAATCTAATGTCTGTACCGTCGATCATCTTCTTATCAAGCGCAGAAGAAAGCCAAGGGCCGTAGCATCTTTCTAGTGACATTAATGGAAGAGCTACTAAGTCTGGATAAACGGGGGACGGGGATGTATAGGCCAATAAGCTACTATCACCATTGTTTGAAAGGCTGATACCCTTTACCACGTCCTTTTGAGCTTGAACGGCTTTAGAAATATCATCAAAACTAAACTCTACGCCAGAGGGCAAATCTGCACAGTCAACCACGGCATCTGGTTCATTTTCTATTCCCGGTTTTTTAAACTCATCTATCTTTACGACATCCTCAGTTAATATATTAGAGATCTTATGTCCATTTTGCGCTCTTAAAGGGCCATCTACATATCTCTTATCCTGTGTTGGTATAATTCTTCCCGGTACAGTTATAAGAGCATAGACATGTTTAGGGTCTAAGTCCTGCTCTTCTGTTTTTATAACCCAACTTTTATAGGTTTCACTGTACTCTCGCACGAAGTCGTCCCAAGGTACTTTGTTTGCATCCTTTGGGGTAACTGGGTCTGTCTCGTTTCCTGCCTCTGGATCGTCTGGGTCAACGGGGATTGGATTTCCTTCGTCGTCTTGCCGTTCTATGGCGGATTCGCCGTCTCCAGTTAGCAGGCCACCGTCCTTGACTCCAAACACTGGGGTCGGCCTTCTTTTTACCTCCCTTGGAAGTTTACAGCCAGTCCAGTCTTCTTCTCCGTATTCTTTAAGCTCTTCCTCTGGAAGCGTTTCGGCATCAACATAGACAATTTCATATGGAGATGGAGCCAGTGAAACAGTAAAGTCTTCTGCCCAAACGGTGGCGTCACCCCTAAGAGTTTTAGGTGACATGTAGAATCTTTCATCCAATGTGCATTTCACGAAAGCGACAGACGGACCTTGTCGTTCTAGCTCTTCGTCGTCTTTTATTCTAGCTTCTATTTGGTCTAGGACGAGTTTTTTCTCTGGATGCAGATTAGCTGCTGTCTCCATTACATCTGGTATTATAGTGCCATCCTTACCAATAATCTGCTGCTCTACATTTTGTGTGCCAGCTTTGCTCATATCTAAATGCTGACTATGATCATATCTAACATAGCACTGTATCCTATTGCTATCAGAAACTATTTTGTCTAGCAGTTGGGGCGCAAGAACCTGTCTGGTTGCTTTTGGAAGTTTCGTATCACTAATGCCTGACAATTTAGTTTCATTCTTCTTTAAATTCTTATCATAGAGAGCATAGTTAAAAAATCCACCTTGAGGAGCGGGTTCGTAATTATGTTCCCACTTCTCGGACATTGGATTGTAGTTGCTTTTTAGCGCGCCATAAGTATACCCAGACCCGTAGTGAGTTAATATTTGACTATCTGTTCTAGCGGCCTCCTGACCCATAGCGTCAACATCTAAATAGTGCCAATGAATATTAGACTTCTGTGGCCAAATGGAACCCTCTAAATCGTTTGGTGTTGGCCCGTCTCTCTCGACAGTCTTGGCCATTTTTTTCATCTTATTTAAGTTTTCTTTCCAGCCGCTATCTTCTGAACTTTGGAAAGATGGGTCTGTACTAACAGGTTGCGGTTTAAATCCAAACGGCCCCTTTATCACATCCCAAGGCTTTCCATCTTTTTGTCTTATAGTGGGTGACCAATTAACGTTACAACCCCTAGGGATTTTTACCAAGAATTTTTTACCTAAATTATCATCTGCTATCTTTTTAAGAAATGAGTGAATTTTTCTAGCGTTTTTTAGATGTTCCCTAGAAGTTTTGTTAAGATTCTTTATAATACCCTTCTGGTTTCTTATACTTTCTTTGAGTTGGTGTATCTGCCCCTTTTTATTTTCAGCAAACGTTTTCAAGTCTTCTCTTTCTTGCTCAAGGTTGCTTTGTATTTTTTCTATGCGATCATTTAATATTTGGATATCCCTTGCGTATATCGCAGCTCTTTCGGGGGCTGCGTCAGCAGTAAGAGCTTGTTGTTTTTTCTTTTCTTTGATCAGTTCTCTCAGCCTGATTATAGAATTATCCGCCACACTCTTGTTGTAAGAGAACCTCTGCTTATCTGACTGGCGCATATCTTCTAGGCGTTCGATGTTGGTTAAAACAGTAGTTTGTGCCTGCATGACCTGAGCTATTCCGCACTCCGGAATACCTATTTTTTCAGCACGTTTGTAATATAGTGGGTATCCATAAGGTGGATTGCAAGGACTTGCTGGATACCCATCTTTACCCATCTTACCCTCGAATGGACCACCTATAGTTACCTCCACATCAACCGACTGTGACTCGCCGTTTTCATCAGTTTCTTCAACCTGCTCTGTGTATGTTTCCCGTTCATTATTCTTGTCTGAGTTCCAAACAGATCTTGGTACAGCAACGCCGAAATTTCTATTATTTAAAGAATTAAGCTGTTCTTTTATTGGGCTTCCATCTTCAAATTGATCATTTAATCCCGCGACCTCTTCTGTCATGTTCATTGTCAACTGAGCATAGAAAGCCATGCTTTCAGTAAGTTCTTGTATGTAGAGTTCATTGTAGGTTTGCAAAAACTTAGACCAAGACTTGTAGCCGACAGACGCAGCCCTCAGTTCCATTTCAGTTGTAACATAATAAGCTCCTACACCATGAGCGTCTAACTCTTTGGCGTCGAGCAATATTTGCTGATAAGAACCGAAACCCCTAGGAATGGTAACAGCCTTGTCCCCAATAAAGCCGTAAAAGGGGAGTATTTGTTGGTTCTGGTTAGTCTCTAGCGTCCACTTGTCATGGGATAATTGTTCCAAGCGAGCTTTGCCATCCTCATCACCATCGTCAATCATTCTTTGAAAATAATTATCTCTATCTCTCAATCCATTAAAATAGTGCATATCAACTTCTTGAGCGCCTACAACAAATCTGTCCGTTGTGACATTAGAAACTTCAAAACCAACATCTCTACTCTCTACAAAAATACCATTATCTTCTAAGTCGTCTAGGTAACTCTTAACAGAGCCATACACTGGTTGATCTTTTTTATCTATACTGTCTATTCTTATTATGCCACAAGTTAGACCGCTACCCAATATTAAACTCCTTTCTGGGGAGTCCTCTGGAAGTGCTTGAGCCTTAGCTAAAACTTCTTGGTTCTTTTTAAACAGGTGTTTACAGGCTGGGTGGTCAATCACGGGCAGTAATGAAACAAAGAGGTCTCTACTGAGAACATCACATAGCTCTTGCGCAAGCTCCATCATTGAAAGCTTATCAAAATTTAGATAGTAAGTCTTTGGTATTTCTTCAGTAGGAATACCGCCCCAGTCAACAACATAATTATAACCACGAAAATCAATTGTGCCTCCAAAGCCAGCATCTGTATACTCTTTAGGAAAATCACAATCATACCCAAACATGGCCTTCATAGCCTGCTCAACTCTGTACCAAGGCATACCATTTTCGCTTCTTCTCGAAAACCCCTGACCGGTAATAGGAAACAATCCACTAATCTCGGCTACTGTGGGGTCTTGTTCGGGACCAGCCGGTCCATACGAAATTATTTCCTGCGGGGAATCATCAAAAAAGTATGCGTCGATTCCAGAGTAACTTACTTCACCCTGATCAGTTATTGTTTTCGTAAGTTTTTCAATTCTGCTAGCCTTAGTGGTTAGCTGTTCCACCATGCTATCACTAGGATCATACTCTAAAAAACCATATACATTAAAAAGGTTTTTATTATTAAATGTAGTGCCTTGATAATTGTTGAGTATTAATTGTGTATTTGTCAGTATTTCTCTAGGGTCAGTCAGCTTTACACTGTACAAAGGGTTTCCGGCAGAGCTTCTGTTTTCGGTGTAGCTTTGTAGAATGCCGCCAAATGTAAAATGGGCAAAGCCTCTCCAATTTGTATTTGGGTCTGTTAATACACTCTTGTCTACCCACTCCCCAACTTGATTTGCTAAGTCCTTTTTCATCAGAAAGTGGCCGGGAGGATGTTCTTTTATGGGCAAGGGGCGTTGGACTATTGGAAAGGGATCTGCCGGTATTTTCAGCGTGTCAAATGGATTCCCGTTTTCGTCTAAGTAAGTTTGGTCAAAATCTTTTCTAAATGCCTGCTCTATAGTAGCAAAGTTTTTTCCGAATTTAAAAAAGACAGGAGCGCCGACAACTGGTGGGTTAAATTTATCGTGCTTACCGTTGTGATAGGGATCATCGCCATCTCCCTCACCAAAACCATCAGACACATTAAACTCATCATTAATTAACTCAACACCCATCGTTGAGCTGGAGTCGCCAAAACCAGCGTTTACATTGAACGAACGGAGAGAAGCTCCGAGAAAAGTTTGTTGTGGATATCCTTCGTTTGTTAGGCCGCTAGGAGAGCCGTCTATGTTTCCAGATGTCCAGCCAGCAACAGACAAAGCACCCCTAAAGCCCTGTGTAATAACACTATTATCGGGCCATTTATCTTGATAAAAACCACTTGGTGGTATTACCGAGTAACCGTGTTCATTGAAGTTTGGAACTTTTGGATCTTCTGTTGCCATTTAAATTAAATCCTTCTTAATAACTTGGATCGGAGTCGGAGTTTTCTTCATCTACCTCGCCTCCATATCTGTCCCAGATGTTTTTGGTGGGTATAAGATCTGAAACGAATGGTACTTTTACTGGTTGCACAGCCTCTTGTTCAGTCGTACCGCTTCCTGTCGTAACTTCCTCAGCCTCAAAGGGCAGATAGTGTATGTACGGATTAAATATAGTAAAATCATCTATTCCCGCAGCACCAGTTGCTTCCTTGCTAGCTTCAGCATTGGAAAGCGTGGTGAACAAATGCTTGAAACTAAATATTCCCGATCCCTTTGAGCCTTGATAGTCATCAGCACTCGGGTTACTTTTAGGGTTTCTTGCATTTCCGCTAGGAGGATGAGTTATGAAAATCCCGGACTGGCCAAATAATTCGCCGTTGGGTTTATTGCCAAATTTGTAACTTTCTGGAGACGGATATCTTTTGTTTATTCCAGCTTGTGGGTCGGGAAAATTTTGTAGCGACTTGCCTAATATCTCTTCGGAAGTAACATTAGGAATTCCTAACGCATCTATACCTACGGTGGGGTTGAAATTTCTGTGTTGACGAAAATCTTGGAAATTGCCATCTACTAATCCAGACCCAGCATCCAATAAAAGCAGCTTATCCTCGACGGTCTCATATCCATGCGGATAGTTGGGAATACCGCTAATTGCTGGCATAACCGAGCTGGGGGATATCAATGGATTAAACATGCCCAGCCCTACTTATCTAGTTCATAAACGAATGATACATTAAAGGAGTAAGAACCCGCTTTAGGCTCCCAAGTTTCCGATGGAGCGTTAATGAAATATTTTCTAACTCCCGGTTCGTTGGCGGGACTAAGCGATTCTAACAGGGTTGCTAGCTCTGTGGCTGTCGGTTCATTAACACTAGGCTTGGTTAGTAATAACGCTGGTCTACCAGAATCGTAAGGGATTTTTGTGCTGTCCATTATTAAATTAATTGAAACATCTCTTTTATACTCTGTTCTTCCTCCTATGTATTGTAAAACGGGTCCGGTTGATCTACCTATAACGGGGACTACGGAATATACATCGCCCGGATAGGTATCGTTTACTGTAATCTGTTCGCTCGCTACGTTTGATATTATATTAGTCGGGCGATTATCAAACTCCAATGAATAAGTTATTTCTCCAGCATTTTTATTTGACCCCAAGGAAATAGTCAGCGGTTCAGAGTTCAGTTGAACCTGTGTTTGGTTGTTAGCCCTTTTGAATATTAAACTGCCAACTCCGAAAAATTGATTGTTTGATATGTTGTTATAGTATTGTAAAGCTGATTCATACTTCGTATAAGCTATTGGTGTTGGCTGCTCACCACCCTTGACTTGTTGGAGACCTATATTATAGTCCATGTCGGGATCAGAAAAATTTCTTAATGTGCTGTTTTTACCGCCGTAAGTGGTGGAGTTTGCCTGTAGCTTAGAAAGCCCTTTAATATTTCCATTAATACTTATCTTTGTAAAGGGATCTCCTACTGAGTTGCTTATACTCATGTTGTATGTTTCATAAGCCGCTTGTCGAGACAGAATCCAAGTCTCACTAACGCTATAGCTACCTGCCGTTTCGTCTATATTCTCTGTTCTGGTATGATTGTATCCACCATAATCTTCTATCAGGTCTATTGTTCCGGCACCTATTTTACCCAAGAAATTAGGCAGTGGGTGGCCAGTTTTATTAGTTGCAGCCGAATAAACCCCTGTTTGGTTTGGGTATCCTTGATAAACTGCGGAGTGGTCTATGTTTCCGAAGAAGTCGGCAACATCGTTGGGGTTTTCAGGATAATATGATAGTCTAGCTTGAACAAACTTTTTAGCAGAAGTCCAAGCTTGTAATCTAACAGTGGAATTTCCCGCCCTATCTGGGCTATAGTGATCTTTGCCTGTCGCAGAGATATTGTGAGTAATTCTGTACGATCTTTCTATCGTATCATCATTTAAGTTGTAAACCTCCCCTTGACTTTCATCCACCTCTAGAGACCAGCTTTCACTGAAATCGCTAATAAAAGCATTACCATACTGATCAACAAATTCTTGATCGTGTAGAAACAACCTAGTATT
>CEUX01018193.1_pt1 | contig 13481 bp, 27 predicted proteins | sample 531361 | NCBI WGS metagenome assembly CEUX01 (sample SAMEA2622736, study PRJEB7988) | marine metagenome | isolation source: saline water (ENVO:00002010), including
AAACTGTTTCTAATAATTTATCTTCAGCAATACTAATATAATCTAGTACAGAATGATTGTCTCCTAAGATACAACCTACTCCCTCAAATACTTCAACTAATTTACAACGTAACTTTTCTAATTCATCTACTCTTTTTTCTTGGTCAGTCATTAGTTATCTCCTAATATAATTACACAATCACCAGTTGTTAACTCACGAATATAAGTTTCACCATTTTCTTTATACTCTTCTGTTGGATAAGCTACAACACTCACTTCTTTTTCGTCGTTCGACCAATCCCATGAATAATTAATGGAATAAATCTCATCGTTTTCTTTATCATAAATGTCTATCCAAGTATCAGCTTCAAGCAGAGCTTCACTATTTTTAGCATTATCTAAACCAAAAGCTATCTCTTTCTTGATATCGTTAATAACAGCCTTCAAACATTCCTTTTCAAATTCTGGCCTTAGTTTCATTTGTTAGCTCCTAATTTACAACCATCCATTAACCTATCTCTAATCCATAGAAAATCATATCCTAAATTATAGTGAAGAGGGAACAAATAAAACTTTTTATTTTTTTGAACGATATGTTCCCAGTCACCAGACTCTGTACTAAGATAAGAAAAACCACTTTCATGGAGTTCAATACAGTCGGCTTCGATCCAGCATTGACGAACAGTAAGTTCTTCTTCAGAAGATAATAATTCATCTCGTAGTTGAATATATAAACTCATTAGTCATCTCCTATCCTATAGTAAACCCAGTTGATTTTAAATATATTAATAACAAAACAGCTACTACAATACCAAGACATACTATATATCCAGTTAAAGGGTTGTTAAACATTAATTATCTCCTTCAAAAGGATTATTAACTTCACTCATTCTACCACTATCTTTATCATAGTTCAAGTAGCAAGCAACACCTGTATCACCTGTATATCTATTCTTGAGAATACGTATTGTTGTTGTATTAGCTTCCATAGGATCATCAGCTTGTTGATTACGTTCCAAGGCTATGACTGCATCAGATAGATGTGCAATAGAAGCAGAGCCACGTAGATGTGAAAGAGATACTTCACGTCCATCTTCATGACCACGATCACCACTTGGCCTACGTAGGTGGCTTACAAGCAACAGAGAGATACCTGTTTCTTCTACAAGAGAACGTAACTTGGTCATAAGAATATCAATAGACTTACGTTCATCACCATTATCTTCTTGCCCTGATACTAAAATAGAAAGATGGTCTAGGATAATCCATTTACATCCAAGCCCTCGTGCCATGTATCGAACACGAGATAGTATTTCATCATTGGATATAGAACCAAAGTGATCAAAGGCAAAGAACCTTTTAGTTCCTATGGTTTTATCTTGCCACTCACGTAACTGTTCAGGTGTAAACTGATCACGTACTTCTCTAATATACAATCGAGCATTGGCTTCAACACTCATAATATTAAATGCAGTATTGCGTACACTTTCTTCCATTGCTAAGACACCAATGTTATCTGATGTTTCACTCATGAGATGGTGCATTAGTTCACGCATGATACTTGATTTACCCATACCAGCACCACTTGTAAATGTTATTAGCTCACCAGTACGCATACCATAAGTCTTTTCATTAAGACCTTGCCAAGGATATAAACAAGTCTCACAATAGTTTTCATCATAAAGTTTATCGCCAAGGTCATGTAGATTAATTATACCAGCAGGTGTAAATGGTTTAGCAGCCCACCATGCTTTCATAAAATCTTCTGCTTTATTAGCCATAAGATATTCATTAGCATCTTTAAGATCCATAGACATAATCTTACATTTATTTGGTTCAAAAACTTGTACAAGATCTTGAGCAGCTTGCTTACCTGCTTTATCATTATCAAAACAGATTACTATATTATCAAATTGATCAAGATACTCAAACGATTGTTTGCAATTAGCAACAGCAGATGCAGCCCCATTCTTCAGGGATACACAAGGCCACTTCGATCCCATCATTTGATATGCACTCATGGCATCTACTTCGCCCTCGCATATTGTTATGTACTTACCCTTCTGAGTAAATACATTTTCTCCAAACAGCCCTGCTTTTGATAGCCCACCTTCAGACCAAAACTTTTTCTCTTTAACACCACGAATTTTATTACCTATGTGTTCACCATTTCTATCATAATATTTATAACAATGATGTGTAACTTCCCCTAAGTTTTTCTTAATCATGGTGCCATATAATTTAGCAGTAGCTACATTAATCTTTCTATTATCTATTTCACTATACTCACATTGCTTACTGGAATCGCTTGCTTTTCCTCCTACTTCAGAGGATATATTAATAATTTTCTTATTGGTCATATTCATGGTAACATTTTCCTTTGGTGGTTTATAAGTTTTACAGCTAAAACAATACGTATGTCCATCAGGATAAGTGTAGTTTGCATCTGAAGAATTACATTCAGAACATGGGCCGTGTTTTCCTGATCCCATTTCGTTTGGTCGCATTTAGTTTCTCCTTTTTAATTGAATATAAGGACATGCTTGATCTTAACATGTAACATAAGTTATCTCTTTCTTCAAGAGATTCTTTTGCTTCATGCTTGGTTTTAAACTTACCAATTATTTGATCTTTATATGAGACTACCCACATGATGAGGATTAAATCTCCCGGATCACAAGGGATGAGGGAGATTTAATCTTCATCAAAAGTCTCCTTCCACAGGTTGTTAACAAAGTCTTCTTTGTCTTTCATGATTTGATTAATTTCTATTTTGGCAAAGTGTTTTGCTTCTTTAATATTATATCCTTCTTCCTTGTATTCTTTAACAAGGTTCTTAAATAATAAAGCTCTATCTTTTTGCCAAAAGTTTTTAGTCAACTAAGTATCTCTACCTTCTTTAAGTTCAGCCCATAAATTATTTGGACTTACTTCTTTTTTTATTTCAGACAACTCTCTCTTTAATTGTTTAATTGTTTCTCCTTGACGTTTATTAAGTGTTCTCAATGTATTTATATTTTTATTTAATTGATTAACAATAATATTGTATTCTTTAATGCAGTCTGTCAATTAGAATATCTCCTTCTTCTGAACCTTCAGGCATCTCCATACCAAGATCTCCTAAAAATTTTACAGCTTCTCCTTTAGTATTAAATTTTATAGGAAATCCTTTAGCACTTGTTAGTATGTCGAACCTATCAAAAACTTCTATATCTTCATGAGCTTCGTTCATAATGTTTTGTACTATAATAAACATCAAACACTAACCAACCAATCATTTTTATCAGATTTTTCACGACATGATGGACACCTCATTGATGCCCATGAGAAGTTGTGTACTAATTCTAGCTCACTACATACAGGACAGATAATAATTTTACCTTTCTTACCAGCCCTTGTATAACGATCAACATTTTTAAATCCATCTTTATAAATGTTTAACTTTGACTTACCATTCACATTAATCTTTAGTGCATTAAATAACCATTCAAAAAAATCTTTTTTCATTTTTTAAATCTCCTTCTACGAACAAACTTACCCATGTCTCTCTCAGTAAAACATATTTCTTTTTCAATAGCTGTTCTTATTGCAATTAAACATTTTATTTTTTCAGAAAAATCCATTGCATTAAATTCTTTTTTCATAATCAATACAGGAATTTCATTTTCTTTAGACACTTCCATGACAACAGACATTACTTATCTCCTTGTTCTTCAAGACCATTGAGAAAACTATTTATATCAGATAGTTTAATATCAGTCAATTGATTTACTTTGATACCTGAAAAAGTTACTACTGATACTACATAATCTGCTAACATTTTAGGTATGTCTCCATAGGATTTAAAATTATAATGAGTCATAATAATTTCTCTTGCTTATCTTCAGCTACAGGTTCTTCATTAATCTTTAATATACATTTACCATCTTTGGCATATAAATATATTATATCATAATATTTACCATCTTGCAACTCAACATATAACATTTTATTTAGATCTGCAAGTCTATCTTTATTATAAGATATTAAAGCACTTATTACATTAGAAGAAGTGATTGACATACTAATTTCCTTTCGATAAATAAGATAGAAGGGAGGGGAATCGAACCCCTCATTACAGGCCATCACCACCTGCTATTCCTTAGTGATGCTTCCAGAATATAAACTCTCCAGACCTTCCAGTATTCATTAAGCTGCTTGTAACATTTTCCAATCGTCAGAGTCAAGCATTTTTCTTACAGCATCTTCACGATTAACTCTTTTGTTATGCTGTTTACTTTCTCTCTTGCCATCATCAACATGGGTTGACCATGCAGTTGCTGCTTGATATGCAGTCCACAAAGAACCTTTCATTTGTGTACCATACTTTTCGTATAGTCCTCGACCATGTACATGTTGATTTTCTTTATCAAAGATCTTCATAAGATTAGATAATACAATTTTATTACCTACATTCTTACGTTTAACATTATCCAATCGTTTGGCTAATGTATTGGTAAATAAAGATATAGCTTTATCTCTACTAAGCTCAGTATTATACCATCGTTTCATTTCACTTAGACCATCACCTGCTATATATTCAGATGCTGCTTTTATCTTTGCACCAAAAGAAACAGGACTGAAGTTCTTGGTATGTCTACCATATACATAAGCTAACTTATTACCATTAACTAAAGTATTGAAACAAAAAGCTCTGAACAAACCCATCATACCATTGTTCGCCCATGTTCTGTTATGACTTGTACGAAAGACAAACTGTGGTATAACTAAACCTTTACCATCTATGTTCTGTGCATGTGCTGGAAACTTGGCAATTAATTCCATTTTATTTCCACGATCATATACATTGGTTTGAAATTCTGCATCAGTAAGATCCAGACCAGCTAGGTTTAAAGCTTCTTCAATCTGATCTACAATCGTAAGATATTGTACAGGTTCATAGCTCTCGGTAACAACAGCCATTAATTCTTTTGTATCTTTACGTCGAAGACCCATACCAATATCAGGACTCATCTCTTCATTATAAAGTACATGTTCAGGAGTTTCATTTACAAACTCTAAAGGGAATTTCTCAACTTGAAAATTTAGTACATCACGATTAAACATCTTCTTCTCCTTTTGGACATTCTTGGTTAATAATTCTAACAGGTCTTTCATTACTATAAAAACAAGTTAACTTCATTTCTTCTCCTTGGTCAGTTATAATTGAAACATCTACCCAGTTACAGCCTTTCTCTGAGTACTGATCTTTTGTAAGAATAATATCTTTTACTTTGTGAAAGTTAAGATCCATATTAAATTCCTTATTTAGAGTTTATCAAACTAATTGTACACTTATTGTATTAGAATAGTCAAGCTTTACCTCACTTTCATTTTCATATTGATATGTTGGTTCATAGTATTCAAGCTCACCAGTGCCTTCACATTCACGACATTGATCTGGTATAGTTTTGTATCCGTAAAGTTTTCCAGCACCATTGCAATCCTCACATTCTTTTACAATAACCCAAGTCATTTATATGTGTCCCTTGTTACTGTTATTTTCCATTTCCATTCGCCTTTAATGGGTTCATCAGATGTAACTATCTGACATTGATTAAATTCTTTTACTCCTTTCAATCTTTTTAATATTATTTCACCAATAGTTAGTTGATCATCACGATCAAAGCCATCACTAAGTGTGATTTGTTTTACCATATTAATGCTCAACTTCTTTTCCTTTACATGTTTTAATAACCCACAATCCTTTGATATCATTAAGAAAACTCATGTCTTGATTGTTGTCAACCATACATTGTAGTGCTTCTTGTAATGTCATATCCCATCGGTCACTTATTAACCATTCGAGTTGATCCCAACCTTTAATTACTACAGTTCTATTACTCATATTAATCTCCCTTTGTTACTATTATTTTCCACGACAATTGAAATTTATCATGATTAAAATCTTCTATACCTTCTAATCTTTTTAATATTATTTCACCTATAGTTAATTGTTCATCATCGTTAAAACATTCTTGGATTAAATCTAGTCTTTCTAACATATTAATCTCCCTCTTCATACCTAGCTAATGCCATATCAGTTGCTGCATGTTCAGCTTCACCTTTGCTCATACCATTTCCTATTAATTCTTCATAAGCTTCCTCCCAAAAACGCATTAATCTTTCTTCATTCCACATACAAGACATATCATTTCCTTTCAAGATCTATATAATCCCCCATATCACAAGGGAGGTGGGGGATTATATAGATTGTTATTATTATATTAATTTCTTCTCCATTTTACATCACTCATACCAAGTGTCAACCTTGATGGTTCTTCTTCATTAAAAGATGAACCTATTATAGTACATAGTGATTTACTATATACTATTTCATAAGGTTCACCATAATCATCAAAGTATGATTCTAATATTACATCATTGAGTGCTTTCTGTTTAGCTGCCCAATTATATGTTAAGATCCAACTACCTTTATCTGTTAACATATTTAGAACTTTCTTTTACTACATAACAAAATTGTTTTTGACAACTTTGATTAGCCCATTGACGCATTACTTCCTGATACTTTGTAGAATTATCAAAGTCAGATAACATAAAGTCTTTAAACTCTTTATCATTAGCAGGAATATCTTTGGTCATATTAATTATTTTCATAGGTAACTCCGTAATAAAAAAAGAGAGTAAGTACCCGAAGGTACTCACTCTAGGTTGATCTAAGTATCGGGAGATTACTTAGATAATTTCATATGGAATATCACTTCCTGTATCCCCAATAGTATTGTTACGAGATGGAACATTACTATGTACATTCACAAGCTTATCCATATCTCTTACTGGAAAGTCACTAGGTAAGTTTCTAATACCATCAGTCACTATTGCTTCATGACCTACTATAATATCAGTACCTTTCACAGTATAAAACTTTACAATACCAAAGCCAGCTTCTTTTACTTTAGCGAAGTTAGCTTTCATAGCATTACGATCACCCGTATTAGGCATTTCTTTCCATTCAGGTTTCTTTGCCTTATGATCATAATATTTCCACACTTGACTACTCATAATATTTGTATACGAAAAAGACATAATATGTCTCCTATAATTGTACTGCTATCATCCCCTAGCAGCATGGGGGTGTGTGTGCCGAGCATCGCCCGACTCATTGGAGAAGGGGCGATGTAAGGCACAGGAAAGGGAAGCTCCAAAAACTCATCAGTAATGAGTGTGGTGTCTACTCCTCCATAGGTGGTGTAGTATTACAACAGATAATGCTATTAATATTAACCCAATTGTTAATTGTAACAGTCCAAATATATCATAGTATACTGTACCAATTGATGAGAATACTCCTGCTGTTGATAACAGGAATAATGTACCCATTATAAATGCTATTAAAGCTATTACAATTAATTCTAATTTCGTCATTATTCTACCCTTTCTTTAGCTGTTCCTAACATTTCATTAGCTAATTCCAATGCTCTATTCGGTGTGTAACAGTATTGATAAGCATCTTTCTGTTTAACATAATTCTTATACTCTACCACTCTCACTGGTATTTTAAACTCTTTGGCTATATTAATCATATGTTTACTACCTTTTGATATACCATCCCAGAATACTACACAACCATCAGCTTGTGCTGCCATAACAGTGTTACGTTTATACCCTGCTGATTTACCATACCTATCCCAATCAGCTTCTATTATCACTATGTCTAAAGATTTTCGTTTAGCATACTCTCTACCAAGAGTATCAGCACCTCTTGCACCACCAGATATAATACATACATCTGATTTATTAATTAAAAGCTTATCTAATTTATACTCTAACAGATTATAATCTACAAACTCACGACTACCAGCTACAATTACTTTGAATGACATGGCTCCATCCTTTCTTAAAAAATGCCAAGTTCACTTGTCTGAAGGCATTTTTTAAGGAAGAAAAAGAAAGAAAAGAAAGAAGAAGACAGGCTAGGTCGTATTAATTGTATAGTGGATAAAAGCGTCGAAAAAAAAAAGCAAGGGGGACGATGCAAGAACACCGTCCCCTGTTGCACTACCGTTGTATGGCAAATACCCTGCCAGAAGTATCAAACTCATGAGCCTTACCATGGAATGAAATACCACTCATGTTAGACGCTTTTAACTCAGTGAACCATCCAAGCATAGTGCCATTGGCCATGACGTGTTGCTCTTGAACACATAGGCCATACTGTCTACACAGCGTCCAACGGGCTGCTGCAATGCTCTTCTTTTCAACATTGTCGGTAATTTTATCTAAGCCAGCGTATAGCTCATACATTACCAAGGGCTTAACCTTGGCAGGTAAACCGAGTACTGACCTTGCAGCCTTAGCCTCTGCACTACGACCGTTGAAGAAGGGTACAATATGAGATGGAATAATAAAGATTCGCATAACAAACTCCAAGTTGGTTAAAGGAAGGAACCTCACTAAGAAGAAATGTGGCGAGGTCACGAGCCAACTGACACATTTCTTCGGAATCATCTTGTCTCATTACTTGACTCGTCACCAGATACGGTATATCATCATGTAGTGTAGGTTACAAGTATGGTCTAATAATGTTCAATTACTCAGTACTTTCAATAGCTTAGATAAAATGTGTATATACTAGAACAACTCTTTCCTCCACCTTATAAAGAATAAGCTGGATGAAAATGTTCTAGTATATACTCGTTACTTGCTAATTTTTTCCGTAGGGAACCCATCGGGAGGACTTCGAAGGAACTGAGAAGGTCCGATGGGTACCCGGAGGAAAAAATACGCTTCTCTAGTATATATATAAACCACCACTGTCAAATATTCTCAAAAAATCAAGGGTTTATCCTCAAAAAAACCAATCGGCTATCATTAAAGTTACTTTAAAGTTACTTTAATTATATTTATTTTATTTTTTTATTTGCATAATAGAGTTTTATAGTGTATAATAGTAACTATGGAGATTATAGAGAATACTAATGAGTATCTACAACCATTTATTAACTTAAAAGGATTGTTAGAAACAAAAATAAACCAAGAAGCTAATACTGACTTCATTACATTTGTCAGAATGATGGCTCCTATGTTAGTTTCTGATTGGAAAATGGGTCGTCATATTGAACTCATCTCCAATAAACTAAAAGATCTGGAATCTGGTAAGATAAAACGGCTGATGGTCTTTCTTCCACCACGATCATCAAAGTCTGTTATCTGTTCTAAACTCTTTCCTGCATGGTATATTGGTAGGAATCCTGAACATGAGATACTAACTGTCTCCCATAGTGATCAATTATCCTCTGATTTTGGTCGATCTGTACGAGATGTGGTCAATACAGAGGAATTTCAGAAGATATTCAGGGGTGTCTCTCTCAGAAGTGACGTAAGGGCTGCAGGTAAGTGGAAGACAAACCAGAATGGGACGTACTATGCTGCTGGTGTACGCTCTCAAATAGCTGGTAGGGGCGCACATATTGCTATATTGGACGATGTGATGTCTGAAGAAGACGCAATCAGTGCATCAGGTAGGAGATATATTAAGGAATGGTATCCTGCTGGTCTTAGAACTCGTATCATGCCCAATGGTGCTATTGTTATTATCAATACACGCTATCATTTTGATGATCTCTGTGGTTGGTTGCTAAAACAACAGGAGAATATGGGAGAGTTTGAAACAATCCCATGGGAAGTAATTAGAATACCTGCATGGCTGGACGAAGAAGCATCGCAATTGCTAAACCTCCCTGTAGGATCTAGTTACTTTCCCGAATGGAAGAGTGATGATATCCTGAAAATGGACGAAAGTGAAATAAAAGCCAGTAATGGTAGCCGATACTGGAATGCTCTCTACATGCAAGACCCCACACCAGAAGAAGGTGGTATTATAAAGAAAAGATGGCTTAAACATTGGGATTATGAAGAGCCTCCTACCTGTGATTTTATAATACAGACCTATGATACTGCTTTTTCTACCAAGACTACGGCTGATTACAGTGTTATACAAACATGGGGTATATTCTGCATGTATGATCAGGATGAAAGTGGCGTAGAGGACTTTACCCCCAACTTAATCTTATTGGGAAATATCAGAGGTAGGTTTGAATATCCAGAACTAAGGAAACTTGCACAGAAACTCTACAATGAACACAGACCAGACGTGTGTATGGTGGAGAAGAAGGCCAGTGGACAGTCTCTAATACAGGATATGAGAAGGGGTGGTCTGCCTGTACTGGAATATAATCCAGATAGAGATAAGGTATCCAGAGTATATGCAGCTTCACCCATCATAGAAGCTGGTAGAATGTGGATACCAAGTAATAAAAAATGGTCAGATGAACTGATTGAAGAATTACTAAGGTTTCCCAATGCAGCACACGATGACCAAGTAGATGCTATGACAATGGCTATACATTATATGAAAGAATCTTGGCACCTGACACACCCTGATGATCCACACTATGATGAAGAAGTAACAGAGAAGAAAAAAACTTATTGGACCTTCTGATTTGCATTTAGAGTAAAAGTATGATATAATAGTGTAAGTAATTTTTTTTTTAGGGGAATGCTGGTGGCTACAGATATATATGATGTATTGGCTGGACAAACAGCTTTAGATGTCTTTCACCAAGATCTTTACCCTTCTGGTGATTCTGAAACCAGAGGAGGAATGTATAGTCGTGCCAAAGGATATGGTGGTCTAGCACAGCTTGCCAATGCCTATTTGCAAATGGCAGGATTACCCCCTACACAGGAAAACTATAATATGGCATTTAAAGCTTTAGGGGCTGGTGCTGCTATACCTGTAACACAGGAAGTTCCTGAAGGCAAGAGTGTTATGACAGCTTATTTTGACAGGCTACTTGGTCGTACACCAAAAGAAGAAGAAAAGAAAGAAACATTAAAAGAAATAATGTTGGAAGATGAAAGTAGTGAACCTGATTTTGATACTACAGGATATCCTTATGATCCGACTGATTGGAGAGATATAACAAGAGAATCACAGAATTTATATACTGCTTATGGTCCTATGGATTTTTTCGGTAAAGCCCTTGGTATACCCGGAGGATTTGGAGCAAGCTCTGAAGAAAATAAAGAAAGAGAAAAAAAAGCAAGAGAAGTTGAAGAACTAATGTATACCAAAGAAGTAGTAGATGCTTATGAAAAAGCACAAAAAGAAAAGGGTACAACTTTCTCTCCTACAGGTATGCTAGAAAAAGTAGGTGAATTTCTAACAGGAATGGCAGATCCTGCTAGAAATTTATATAATGAAGAAAGACAAGCTGCTTTAACAGATGCTTTTGGAAAAGCTATTGGATTTGATGATAAAGCTTATGAAGGATTTACTGCTGCAGATATTGCCAGAGAAGGTGAAATAGATTTAGAAACAAGTGCAGCAGAAGCTCAATTAAATAAAGAACAAGCTGCAGCAAGAGCAGGAGTTCCTGTTGATGTTTATGATCAATTAATGTCACAAAGACAATTTGATGGTGTTGGTAGTGCAGCAGATCTTGATAGAGATATGGAATATGAAAGCTTTGGTGATTGGATACAAGCACTTGCAAATTCTGCAATAACAGGTCAATATGGTAGTTCAAGAAGAGATGTAGCACAAGCTGCTATAGATGCAGAAAAAGCAAGGGCTGCTGATAGAGGAGATGAAGCTAGAGATACTAGTAAAAATAAAGCGAGTAGATCTGAACAAGCTACTAAAGATCCTTCTGGAATAGCTGCTAGAGAAGCAGAAGATAAAGTTAGTGGTGGTGATAGTGATGTTAGTCAAGATACAACCGAAAAAGATACTGAAGAAGTTGATCTCGGTGGTGGGTATACAGATTCAGATGATTAAGGGGAATAAATTATGAAACCAATGTATGAAATATTCTATAGAGCTTTAGGGGGTAAAGTTCAAAGTAAAGATGGATTGTCTAATCTAGTTCAACGGCAAACTGGTGGTGCTGCTGCTCCAAATTTTCTTACTATGCAATCACCCGGTCAACTACCTTTACCTTATCCTTTTCCTCCAAGACCAGAGCCTAAACCTATAATGCCACCCCCACCTCCACCAGAGCCTCCTAAACCCACATATGATCCTGTGCGTGAAGCAGAAGCAGAAAGACGTGCTAGAGAATTACAGGCAATAAAAATAGGTAAGCTAGATGAAGCTCCTCAAACAAGAGCAGAGCGTGAAGCACTACAAGCTAGTGGTGGTTTTTACAGAGATGAAGAAGGGGCAGTCAGAGATGCAATGGGTAATATACAAGAAGATTTTGGATTTGATTATGTAGCTCCTCCAGAACCCGGTAGACCTGATCCAGTTAATACACCAGATACACCTGCTCCTGTACCAGAGCCTGAACCTTTTAAACTTGATACAACACCTTTACCACCGGGATTAGTACGTAATCCAGAAACAAATGAAATAACTGTAGACCCCGAAGGAGCTAAAAAATTCAGAGGAGGTTCTGGTTGGGAATATGAAGATTCTTGGGAAGACTTACAAATGGATAGTCCTTGGCGTGATTTTGATGAACAAAGATATTTAGCAGATGCTTATGGTGAAGCTTATGAAATTACTGGTCTTGGTAGAGGTGATTTAGGAGGAGGTTGGAGAATTGAAAGAACTGATCCTAGTCCTATCTGGAATCCAGCAAACTCTCCTAGTGGATATAACTATGCTTTAAAAGGTCCAGAGAAAACATTCTTACCTAAACCTGTGACATTACCTGATATGCCAAATAATCCAATTTATCAACCTATGGTACCTATGATGGGACAACAACTACAGCCTACAGGTCTACAAGGTTTAAATCAAAATATGCAGGGATTTGGTATGCAAAGTCCTAGACCCTTTGGACAAAAGGTATATTAGAAATGGCAACAGAACGTAATCCTTTTGATATGATTGCTGAAGCAGAGACTAATGTTATTGCAATGGTTCCTGAAGAACAGTCCAATATTTCTATTGAAGTTGATCCTTCTGATGGTGGTGTTATTGTAGACTTTTCTTCAGAAGAAGCAATGATGGAACCTTCAGAAGAAATCAGTGAATGGTATGGTGATCTTTGTGATAAATTAGAACCTGAAATTTTACAGGAAATATCTTCAGATGTTATAGAAAATTATAATGCAGATAAAGATAGCAGGGCTGAATGGGAGTCTATGTTTGAAAGAGGCTTTGACCTTCTTGGTCTAAAGCTGGAAGAAGGCTCAGAACCATTTCAAGGAGCATGTACGGCTGTACATCCACTTCTGATTGAGTCGGCTGTTAAGTTTCAATCCAAAGCTGCTGGTGAATTGTTTCCTTCTTCTGGTCCTGTAAAAGCACAGATACTTGGTGCTGCAACACCTGAAAAGGAAATGCAAGCCAACAGGGTTCAAAACTTTATGAACTATCAGCTTACAGAACAGATGCCAGAGTACTTTGATGAATTTGAAAGAATGCTTTTTCATCTTCCCCTCATAGGTTCAGCATTTAAAAAGATTTATTATAGTTCAACATTGAAGCG
>CEUX01010237.1_pt1 | contig 13465 bp, 5 predicted proteins | sample 531361 | NCBI WGS metagenome assembly CEUX01 (sample SAMEA2622736, study PRJEB7988) | marine metagenome | isolation source: saline water (ENVO:00002010), including
GATGCCTCTGGTGCACAAACAGGTATCAAGAACGACTACGGTACTAATACCGAGCTAGGAGCTAAGTCATGTGGAATCATATTCCAACGTGAAGCTGCTGGTGTTGTAGAAGCAATTGGACCTCAAGTACAAGTAACCAAAGGAGATGTATCGGTCATCTACCAGGGAGATGTGATATTAGGACGTCTCGCCTGTGGTGCCGACTATGTTAACCCAGCGGCTGCTGTAGAATTATATGTAGGCGCATCTGCACCTTCAGCATTCTAAGTTTTAAGGGGAGTCTTTATGGCTCCCTTTTTTTTATTCATAAATATTTATACCTATGGCATTTCCTACCACTAACGCTGTAACAGAATTACCTGCAATAAATCAAATACTAGCGAGCTGTGGTCAGGCTCCAGTAACTACTCTAGATTCAACCAACCCAGACGTTGCGATTGCATATGACACCCTCTTAGAAGTATCTAGAGAAATACAGGCAGAGGGATGGAGCTTCAACAAGGAAGAGCATTATGACTTCACACCTGATACAAATAACGAAATAGTAATACCTGATAATATTCTTCAATTAGACCTACATGATAATGCAGCTAATGCAGGTAAGGATTCAGTCAGAAGAAATAATAAATTATACGATAAATACAATCATACATTTGAGTGGACTAACGATACTGTTTCATGTGATGTAGTTTGGTTCTTTGATTGGGTTGATCTACCACAACCAATTAAAGATTACATAACAGCTAGAGCATCAACTATTACGTCCAGTCGAATTGTTGGAGATCAAACTCAATATCAAATGCTCCAACAAAAAGAAGCATATATGAGAGCTATGGCAGTGGAGTATGAAACCAATCAAGGTGATTATTCATTCTTTGGTAAACCTTCAAACAATAGATCTTATGTCAGCTATGAACCCTACAAAGCACTTATGAGATAATGGCAGCTGTAAGTCAACGAATAGATAACTACCTTGGTGGTGTATCTAAACAAAGCGATAGTAAAAAACTTCCAGGTCAGGTTAAAGAGTGTCTTAATGGTTTCCCTGATGTAACACTCGGATTATGTAAAAGACCTGGTTTTAAATTTATATCAAAACTAAAAACTACTGGAGGATCTGATTTCTCAGGTACTCAATTAGATGGTGGTAAATGGTTTTACATACATAGAGATGCAGATCAAAAGTACATAGGATGTATTACACCAAAGCCCAATAGTGGTAATGGAGATATTTTTATATGGAATGCTAGTACTGGTGCAGCTTGTACGATTACTTATAGTGGTGCAGCTCAAAATTATTTAACTGGTACTAAGTTTAATTATGACGTTTTAACAGTTCATGATTCAACAATCATAACTAACAATACAGTTACTGTAGCGAAACAAGCTGATCCAACTTTCACTGAACGTACAAGAGCAACAGTACTTTTAAATGGTGTTGCTACTGAGATAGTTAATGAGACGTTTGTTGTAACCATTAAAATTGACAGCACCACTCATACTTGTACTTATACCTCAGGAGCAACAGATGATTTTGATGCTGTACTTACAGGTGTCAAAACACAAATAGATAATAAAAGTATATCTGGTTTAACAGTAGTTAAGTATGCTAATTCACTACAATTAGATTGTGTAAGAAGTGGTACCAGAACTGCATTTTCAATAGATGCAAAAGGTGGCGCGACAAATAATAACCTAGAAGTATTCCAAGATTGGTCTACAAATGTTTCTACTCTACCTGCTCAATCTTTTAATAACCATGTAATTGAAATTATCAATAGTCCAGATAATCCAGAGGATAACTACTTTACTAAGTTTGTTCAGAATGATCCTTCAAGTGGGTTTGGTCTTGGTTATTGGAAAGAAACAATCAGTCCTAAAGTTTCACCTGGATTAGATAAAGCTACTATGCCTCATCGTTTGATGAATACAGGCACAAATGCATTTACATTTGAACAGATACCATACAATGACAGAGATGTTGGCGACGATTCAACTAATAGTCACCCTACATTTTTAGGACAAAAAATTCAGCAGGCATTTTTCCATGGAGCAAGATTAGGTTTCTTGTCTACAGATAATGTCTCTATGAGTAAATCTAAAGAGCCATTTAACTTCTATCACACATCAGCTAGAACTATCACAGAGGCTGATCCAATAGATTTGAGTGTTGCATCTATTAGACCTGCTGTATTACATGCTGTCATACCAACAACTCAGGGTTTAATACTCTTCTCTAAGAATCAGCAGTTCTGGATGTATTCAGAGAGTGGACCCTTGTCTCCAACTACTTCAAAGATAAGAGCTATATCAAACATGGAAATGGATACTGATGTTGATCCTATCGATGTTGGTACACATATGAATTTCATCAGTAAAACTCCTAGTTATACTAGGGTGTTTGCTATGCAGACACGAGGTTTAGCTGAGTCTCCTAATGTTCTTGATATAGGTAGAGTTGTAAATGAGTGGATAACTATTGATGTTGATACATTGATATCTAGTGTACAGAATGAATTCATAGCTATGTCCAGTCAGAGTAGCGATAAGATCTATTTCTATAAGACTTACTCTGATGGTGAAAGCTTATTAATGGAGTCATGGTATAACTGGCAATTACCTGGAACTGTTCAAACAATTGCAGTTGATCAGGATGATATGTATTCAGTTACTAAACAAGGTAATCAATACACACTACAGGTAGCAAATTTAAGTCAAAGTCCAGAGCAGGCTATTATTGTTAATAACCAAGGTCAGAAGGTTAACCCTTGTATTGATTTATATTGTCAAGCTAGTTCAGTCGTATATGACTCAGCTAATGATAGAACTAAATGTTATATACCATATGCAAACCTAACTACTTCAAAACCTATTATTGTTATAGCTGGTAGTACTGTAGCTGGTACATTTGCTAACTCTGGTTTCACTATGACTCCAGAAACAGGTAGTGATGGTAATGGTGATTTCTTTATTATCCCTAATCGTAATTTCGCATCAATTGCTGATGATGTTTATGTAGGTTATACATATGACTTTGATATACAACTACCAAAGGTTTATTATCAACTAGATGAGGAAGGTAAAAATAGAGACTATGCTGCTAATTTAACCATTGCAAGATTAAAGTTTGATATAGGTTTATCAGGTCTTATGTCTTTCAAGCTGAAAGCAAAAGGAAGACTAGCTGGTACTAAAGAATATACAGGTGACGGAACAACTACAGATTTTCCTTGGACTCCACAAGATCTAAGTTATATAGATAGGAATCAGTTAAAAGTTAAAATAAATAATGTTGTTACGACTGCATATACTTTCCTTAGTGATACATCTATTAGGTTCACTGATGCACCTGCTGATGGAGATGAGATATTAATCTATTTAGATGAATGGTATAACTTAAATTCTGCTATAACAGCTGACTTAGATTTAGCAGACGACGTACCGTTAAATGATCAAACTGTATTCACTATTCCGGTTCACCAACGAACAGAGAACTTCAGTATCAGAGTCTTTAATGACTCACCATTCCCCGTGTCTTTGAACTCGATGATGTGGGAAGGAAACTACTCACCGAGATTTTATAGGAGGACTTAAATATGTCATGGGAAATAGGGTTAGCGATAGCAAGTGCTGGTTTATCTTTTATAGGTGGTCAACAAGCACGTTCAGATGCAAAATCTGCTAGACGAGCTGAGGAAGCCTTTTTAAAAAAGAGGTATGAAGAATATGATCTTCCTGGTTGGGAGATGCAGAAGGAAAGGCTGACAGCTGGTAGAGATGAACAAGTAAGAGCTATTGATCTTCAGATAGATAATGAGAAGAGATTATCTAAATTTAAAGATACGAATTCGCTTAGGAACTACCAACAAGGTCTTAAGATCAGACAATATGAAATAGAACAGCAGAATAAATTATTTAGGAAATCAGAGTCTTTATATGCTTCAGCTTTAGATTTAAACAGAGCAAGCGAAGCTGATGCAAAGAGACGAACAGAGATGGAGTTTCAAGAAACTGTACAAGGATATGCCTTTCAAAATGAAGATGCAGTTATTGAAAACATAATTGCTAAAGGTCAACTAGACGCTGATGGTAGAGCTGGTAGAACAGTAGCTAAACAAACACAATCGTTAATGGCTGATCTTGGTAGGCAACAAGAAATTATGACTGCATCAATTATCAGTGCTGATATTAATAGTCGTATGACTTTAAGGGATATAACACAGCAACGTAAACAAGCTGATCGATTAGCCTTTGCACAACGTATGCTTAAACCTGAAGCACCACCAGAGGAATTAGTACCACTAGCACAGATACTTGCAACGAGAGAATATCCAAGAGAATTAGAAGAATTTGATTTCGGACCTAAACCAATACAAGGTGTAGCAACAACACCAGTACCAAGCATGTTAAGTGTAGTTGCTAATGCTGTTGGTTCAGGATTCTCTTCATATGCAGCCGCAAGACAACCTACTTCTCAGTTTAAAGAACCACAACAAACTTGGGTTAATAGAGCAAGCGGTAACCCTTAACCAAACAAAATAACTATGTCAAAAGCACAATTCCAGGCACACGTGCGTGGTAAAGGCTTTACAAACTTTGATCCTGGTTATTCAGAATTTTCTCGTACGCGAGAGAAGTTTCAAGATGATTTAACTAAAGTAAAAGATCAGCAAAGAAAAGCTGAAATACGGGATGAAAAAGCTGAAGCCAACCTCGAAAGAGTGATGAGAGATGAGGAAGCTAATCGTAAAGAGATATACATAGAAGATAAGGTTATCTCTACACGAGAACGAGCACTCGACAAGAATAGATCAATAGAGACTGAAAACTTTAAAGCTAAACAAAAAGAACGTGAGCAAAAGTTAAAAGACTTTAAAAGCATCCTTGACTTCAGTGAGACCGCAGTTAAAAGTTTTGCTAAAATACAACAGGATGACTGGGATGCTACAGCAGCAGAAGCTCAAGATTATTATTTAATGAAGGGTTTAACCCATGAAGAAAAAGTAGAACTTGAGTTAATTGAAAATAAAATAGTTGAAACAGGTAAAGACTTTAATCTAGCAGCAGATAATATGGCTGCTAATGGTTATACACATGAGGAAGTTAGATATGTAAGGGGTAAAGGTAAAGCCTCTGATTACGGTCAAAAAAAAGCTTATGCCGTAATAGCTGGTAATAAATTTGGTGCTTGGGCGCAAGAACAGCTTGCCGTTATGAAGCTCAATACAACTGAGGAAAAGCAAGCTGCATTAAAAAAACTAAGGCAAGCATATCTACAAGCTCATGGTTTAGATAATGTCAGTTCGGATTTCTTAAGTCCGATGTTTGAGAAGATGAGAGCTGCATCAGATAAAATCATTAATGGAGCTAAACTAACTGATACTCTAAACTTTTACGCAAAAGAAATAAACAACTATACAGAAGAGTTAATGGCTTTCTCAGATAATCCATTAACTAGAGGTAATGCTGTAAATAATTTATATGATGCTATTAGAAGGTCAGTTAAACCTAACGGGATGCAAACAACCGCTGCTGAAGCTAAGCAGCAAGTTTTTGAGATTTTATCAAATATAGATAATTTCCCTAGTTTAGAGAATGTTTTAAAATCTTTAGATGAAGCTCAATTTGGTGATCAAAATACAAGCTGGTCTAAAGCAAATCAAGGTCTGGTAAGAGATCTTATACTTAAAAGAACCAAAGCTAGAAAACTTAGAGATCAAAATACCAAACTAATAATCGATGCAAAGAAGAAAGAAGAATTAGATAGTACTTTAAATTGGATCAGTGATCCGATAAATGGATGGAATGGTGATGTAAGAGTTTTAGATCAAGTAATTAATACTCTTGAAAATAATGGTCATACGACAGAAGAATTATCTAAATTACTACCTTATAGAGATCAAAGTATACAAGGCAGAAATGATGGAGATTATCATAGAAAACATATTAATGAGTTAATTGAAGATAATAGATTAACTACAGCAGATCTAACAGGTCCATTTGTACCACATGATTTAAAAAAGAAGCATTGGAAGAAAGCTGCTGAGAATGAGGCAATATTTAAAGCTGCAAAGATCAAACAAAATGTCCTACCAGCTATTGAGGATGAACTATTAGCTGCTTTAAAATTAGAAACTATTGATAAAACTACTCATAGTAGTTTCAATCTAGCTAAATATCATGCTGAGACTGAATTCCGTGGACTTTTACTTGATGGCGTTTCAGCTGAAGATGCACTTACAAAAGTTCTTACTGATATACAGAAAGGTCGTGGTAAATTTAATGTAGTTAATCATGGAGATGATGGTCATGGAGATGATGATTTTAAACATACGATGTCATTCTTTGGCGCATTCGTACCTGGATCACATAAGAATGCTTTAAAGCTAACTCCTACTTTAACAAGAAATCAAAGACTAAATGCTTTAAATGAAGTCATTGATAATCCAAAATTAATAAGGGATAAACTTTATATAAAGGAACAAGATCTAATAGATGTTCGTGACAACATTTTAGCTGGTAAATCATACAGATTACCTCAAATATGTTTTGACTTATCGCAGGCGCATCCAGAAAAATTTGGTAGTCCTTATGATGTATGGACAAATCAACTTGACGCAGCTGATTTAGATACAAGGGGATTAGATATTGATGACTTTATGCCAACTCTTTTTAGAGATACAACTGATCCTACAGGTGAGAAGATGATTAAGAATCTAAGAACTAAAATTGATGCAAGGAAAATAATGCAAACAACTTATAACCCATCATCAGTTAGAGATCCAAGATTTATGTCTCCTAATGTTAATAAAGTTATGGAGAGAATTAGACAGCCACAAATGCCAGCTGTGTCTAGACAAGAGTTAAAGAATGATGAAACTTACAGATATGTCATAAAAGAAGGTCCAATGACAGGGACTTTTACCAACTCTGAATTATACGAATTCAATATAAGATAATGGAAGATATACAAGATCAACAACTAACCCTACAAGATGATAAAGATGAACTTGTAGAGGAAAAAAAAGAAAGAAATCCTGAATATCAACCTCCTACTACTTTTCTTCGAGAGCCTAAGAACTATGAGGAACCCAAAGAACTTAACGATACTGAAAAGTTAATCAATAAGTATAAGGGTTTAAAGAATGCTCCTGGTATTGACAAGATAAGTGATGATTTTTCTAAGTTCCATCATGGTATGGAATTAGATATGAATCCTGCTAAGTGGGCTTATATGGCTGGTATGGGTGCATTAGATGTTCCATTTGATGTTATAGGAGCTATACCTGGATTAGGCGGCATAGACGATACATGGGATCAAGTCACTAGGTTTGATAATGAAGGTGCTAGGAAGTTTAGAGAAGTAGCAAGTGTCATCATCCCTACTGCTGTTACATCAGGTGCTTATACAAAATTCCTTGGTACAACTAAACTAGCAGGTCTTACAAAAGCAGTTGCTAATGTTGGAGGTGTTGGTTTAATTAATGGTGCTATAGCTTCAATTAGTGACTTTGGTGAAGATCCAACAAATAGATTAATAACTCACCCTGATAATTTTAAACGTCTGGCTGAGTCGTTCCCTGAAATATTTGGACCTCAAGGTAGATATCCAATATCTGAGGATTTAAAAACTATTGATGGTACAAGTCCTGAGATTAATAGGTTATTAAGTGGTTTAGATGAAACTGTTTTAAGTGGAGTAGGAGATCTTATTGGTTATGCATTGAATGCTGGTAAGCCATTGTTATGGAATATCAAACCATTAAATAAACAAAGCAAAGCTTGGAAGAGAACTCAACAACTTCAGAATATGGAGATTGATACTAGAGATAGGATCATTGATATTGATGGAGTTATTGAAAGTGGAACTCTAGGTAAAGATCAACTTAAGAAGCTCGTTGAAGAGAAAGATAGGTTAATCAAACAGGTTACAGAAACTGGATCTTCAGAGGTAACAAAGAATGCAGCTGATTCATTTGTTAAAGCAAATCAGAAATCACGTCAAGCTTATATAGATAATAAAGCTATTAGGAAGTTACAAGCTGATCCAACAGGTGTGAACCTTGACCCTGACATCACTCCAAGTCTTGTTAGCGAAACTCAAACAACTGCTAAACCTGCAATACCTGGACAAGCTATTAAAAACACAGTTGATGTAGCTGCTCAAGAGGCTGGTGAAACTGCAAGGAATGCTGTACCAACAGCACCTTATACAGATGCAATGAGAGAGAAAGGTTTAATACTTGGTAAATCTCATTACATGGTTGCTGACATAGCTCAAAAGGTAAAAGAAGCTGGTGAGTATATAGGTTTCCAAGGTAACTTTAAAGCTAGTAGAGCTGCTAGAAGTAAGGCTGTTTATAACATCTATGAACAGATCATGAAACCTGGTACAGGTGAAGAGCTTGGAAAGGTATTAGGTCAAAAAGGTTTCAGAGATAAGAAATGGCTAATCAATGAATTAGGTGAAAACATAGAAGTTAACTACCTAAATGAACAAGCTTCAGAAGCTGCAGCATTAGCTATATCAGATCTACTTGATGTCTACTTAGGTAGAGAATCACAAGAGACAGCCGCAAGGGTTATGTCTACTCTTGGTAAAGAGATCTCAGCCATCTCAGGAGCCTCTAAAACCTTCAAAGGTTTATTAGATGATGATACAGTCTTTAAGAATGTTATGGACCGTGTAGAGCTATTAGAGGCTCAATACGGATCATCTAAATATGTAGCTGGTTGGTCACTTCAAAACAAGCAATGGTGGAAGTTCTGGAAGAAAGGTGATGCTGCTGAAATAGCTGCAATGACTCTTGAGGAGTTCAATCAAAATGCAGTTAAAGTACATGACGACTTTAAAGCTTTTAGAAATACACTTGAGCAAGTTAAACAAGAGAATCCAAAACTAGCTCGTACCTTACTTGAGGCATATGACTATAGCGATGGTGAGATAGATAGTATTCTTAAACTCAATAAATGGGCTAAGGATCAAATATCTCCAGGCGGTCTACTACTAAGTAGTGGAAGAGGTATGAACCTCTTTGCTAAAGGTGCATGGGCTGTTACTTATAATAATGTTCTATCTGGTTTATCTGGAATAAGAGCAGCGGTAGGTAATGGATCAATGTTAATTCTCAAGCCTTTAACAACATTCTCTAGAGCTGGTCTTAGATCAATTCTTAAACGAGATACAGAACCACTTGAAAGAGTTATGTATTTACATGGCTCTATGTTTGAGACCACTAGAAGAGCTTTCAGTGACATGACTAAGCGTATGTCAAAGGTTCATAATGATCCTGACTTTATGATGAAAGCTATTCGTAAAGACTTTGTTATTGATGAAGATAACGCATATAAGATCATCGATGACATGTCTGAACAGTGGGAGAAAGAAGGTGATATAGCTAGTCAGTTCTTCTATGGATGGGCGAACTTAAATAGAAAAGTAGCAAGGATGAAATGGATGAGAACAGGTATGACAGCTATGGCAGGTGTCGATGCCTTCACTGATACATTCATGGCTACCTTCAATTCTAGGTTAAAAGCTTATGATGATATCTTTGGTCAATATGGTAAGACTTTAGATTCAGAGGTATTTGCTCAACAGTTAAAGAAAGCAGAAGAGCTTAACTATAATCAAATGTTTGATAGAGATGGTCTCCTTACAGATGCAGCTGCAAAGAACGCATCTGGTGAGATTGCATTAAACCTTGATGATGGTGTAGCTACTTGGTTGAACTCAGGTTTATCCAAAGTACCAGCTCTAAAAACATTAATGATGTTCCCTAGAACTGGTTTAAACCAAGTCAAACTAGCTTTATCTTATACACCTATATCTCTTATACCTGGAGTTAAATCCAAGTATGCAAAGGTATTAAAAGCAGGTGATGATATTAATCTCATTAAAGAAGCATTAGCAGCTCACGGAATTAAAAACTTCGATGAGACGCCTAATGCTATGGCTATCTATAAACAGTTAAAGGATGAGTATGAAGGTCGTCTAATGATTGGTGGTGCTACTGCCATCATGGGTTACTGGTACGCTTTAAATGGAGGTATTAGAGGTAATGGTCCTGCTAATGCTGCTGATAGACAGAAGTTAATGAGAAAAGGATGGAGACCATACACAGTAAAGATTGGAAATACTTGGGTTAACTACAAAGGTATTCCAATGGTTGAACAGATGTTTGCCTTGGTTGGAGATTTGGCATATCACCAAACTTCATTGGGTTCAAATATGACTCAAACAGCTGTAGATAAATTAGCTTGGACTATATCTGCTACTTATTTAAACAACACCCCTTTATATGGTATTGAACCATTGATGGCTGTTGCTAGTGGTGATGAGGCTGCATTTAAGAGATTAACCGCAAACCTTGTTAGAGGTGCTATACCTCAATCTGGAGCATTAGGTGTTGTTTCTAAAGCTATCACTCAAGCACAGAAAGATATCTATGATGATTTCTGGGGATATGTTCTAAACTCAACTCCCGCTAAAGTAGCCTTACCTTCTCAAATTGATTACTGGACAGGTGAAGAAATTAATGAAGTAGATAACCATTTACTTCGTATTCTTAATGCTGTTAGCCCAGTTAAAATGAGTGGTGGTGAGGAACCTTGGAGACTATGGTTACTTAACAGTGGATTTGATGATATCAATATCATTAGAAAGAAATGGAATAAAGATATTGAATATACCGCTGAAGAAAGAGAAGCCATAGGTAGAGCTATGGGTGAAGAGCAAATCTGGAAACAAGTTGAGAAGATGAGAACTAATCCCACTTGGAATAGACAACTTGACGAATTACGTCAATATATCAATTCAGGTGCTGATGAAGAACAAGTAAGTCAATACAAAGACAAACTACCTGTTTATCAGAAGTTAAGGAAAATAATCAAAGATGCTCAAAAGAGAGCTGAAGAGAAAGTAGCTAAAGATCCAAGATTTAAGCATCTAGACATACTAGGCAATGGTGCAGCCATTGTTAAACGTCGTATGGAACTAGGCAATATTGAGGGAGCTGCTGAACAATCCAGAAAGAATTATCAGACAAAACAAAATCTAACGAACTTCCACCGTAATAAATAATGAATACATTAAATGGCTGTAACCGAAAAACTTTATACAGGTAATGGCTCCACCACCAATTACTCATTCACATTCCCATATTTAAAGACCACTGATATTAAAGCTAGTATCAATGGCACGGCTACAACTGCATTTACATTAGCTAATGCAACAACCGTACAATTTAATACTGCACCAGCCAATTCAGCAGCAATCAGAATATTTAGAGAAACAGACGACACAAACCTACAAGCAACATTCTATGCAGGGTCAGCAATTAAGTCGTCTGATCTAAATGATAACTTCACCCAAACTTTATACGTTAGCCAAGAGTCCAATAATAAAATCGATGCTGCATGGACAAGTGGTGACGAGACAATTGATAGCACTGAGACATGGGTCAGTAATGATTCAAGAGTCAGTACTACAGCAGCACAAGATGCTCGCATAGATAGCAAAATAGATACAGCTCTTACTGGAGATGTAGTTGCTGGAAATAAAATAACAGTTACAGATAATAGTCCTGGCAGTGGTCAGATAACAGTTGCTGTAACAAGTGGATCATTAGTAGATAGTGATGTAAATGCATCAGCTGCAATAGCTGGTACAAAGATTAATCCTAACTTTGGTTCTCAAAATATCGTAACGAGTGGAACTGTTGATGGTAGAGATGTATCTACTGATGGTTCTAAATTAGATGGTATTGAGGCTGGGGCTACAGCTGATCAAACTAATGCTGAGATCAGAGCAGCAGTAGAAGCTGCCTCTGATAGTAATGTCTTTACAGATGCTGACCATAGCAAGCTAAACGCTATAGAAGCTAGTGCTACTGCTGATCAAACAGCAGCAGAGATAAGAACACTTGTTGAATCTGCTAGTGATTCAAACGTCTTTACAGACGCTGATCACACCAAACTTAATTCAATAGAAGACAGTGCTACAGCAGATCAGACAATTAGTGAAATTAAATCTCTTATAGCTGGTTCACCTCTAGATGCTTCTCACTTAGCAGCTAACTCAGTCACAACCTCAGAGATAGCCGATTCAGAACTTACAACACTTGCGGGTATGCAATCAGGTACTGCAAGTACACTGGCAAGTGCTACTGCTCTTTCTGCGTCAACTGCTGAGATTAATAACATATGTGATGGTATGGGGTATGAGACTGCTGGTGCAGGTCTTACAACCACTGATACAAAATATGCAACATCTAATGCTGTTATCAGTTATGTCGCCGCACAAATAGCACCTTTAGGTGGTCTTGAAGTTGTAGCGACTGAGGTTGCTTTCCCTAATACTCTGCCTGCCTCTGGTGTTGTTATTTCGATTAGCGATGCAGGTGGTGTTGTTATTAATGGATCAGGTGTTAGTACAACAGGTAGGACAGTTGGTGGGTCAACGGTAACTATTAATGGATTTCCTTCCAGTCTTCAGGGAGAAACTTTAGCTGCTGGTGTTGGCTTAATGGTCAGTTCTACTGGCTCTAGTCAAACTTATAACTACCATAAGATCCTTGGAAAAGAAGATGATATTAAACAGTTATCAGATGATATAAATGATTTTGCTGAAAGATATAGAGTAGGAAGCTCTAACCCAACAAGTTCATTAGATGATGGAGATCTATTCTTCAATACAGGCACGGGTAAAATGCTTGTATATAACGCAAACAATTCTGCGTGGGAGGAAGTTCAATCAGTAGGTAACTTCTTTATAAATACAATCTCTAGCTATTCAGGTACAGGTGGAAATAGTGCAACATTTAATGGTAGTGCGTATAGATTCGTACTTAGCAACGCTCCCACTAATGCTGAACAACTACTTGTTAGCGTCAATGGAGTCATTCAGAAACCTAACGCTGGAACATCCCAGCCTTCCGAAGGGTTCGCTCTTGATGGCAGCTCTATCATTTTCTCCAGTGCTCCTCCTAGTGGTAGCGATTATTTCATCATTACTATTGGATCGACGGTAAACATTGGTACTCCAAGTAATAACACAGTATCAACAGCCATCATTCAAAACTTAGCAGTTACTGGTGATAAGATAGCTACCAACTTAGATCTAGCAGATAATAAGAAGATTAGGTTCGGGACAGGTAATGATTTAGAAATCTTTCATAATGGTTCTAATTCTAAGATAGATAATTCTACTGGTACTTTATACATACAAGGAGATACAGTTTCATTAGCTGGTGGAGGTGGTAGCGAAAACTTAGCGGTATTTACTAAGAATGGAGCTAATGAACTTTATTTTGACAACAGTAAGAAGCTTGAGACAACTTCAAGTGGAGCACAGGTTACAGGTAATTTAAGAGTAGATGGACAATGTGATCTATATGATGATAAACGCATAAGATTAGGTGATTCAGCAGATCTACAAATCTACCATAATGGCTCATCAAGTTAC
>CEUX01042565.1_pt1 | contig 13440 bp, 33 predicted proteins | sample 531361 | NCBI WGS metagenome assembly CEUX01 (sample SAMEA2622736, study PRJEB7988) | marine metagenome | isolation source: saline water (ENVO:00002010), including
TTTGTTTTTGGATTGGCTCCTGCTCCAGACTTACCCTGTTGGCCAAACCGAATCGTCTTCGCCTTACCCCCTGACCTTGCTACAACCACATGTGATTTCTTAGGATGGTTAGGAGTACGCTTTGGCTTGTTGTACCCACTTACTCCCGCCGCTTTGAGGCGTGGGTCGGGCTTTTTCGACTTCGCAGTGATATCTTTCCACTGGTCTTTACTGGGGTAGTCTTCATCACCGGGCTTGGCAGGCTTTTCACCACGCTTTCTCTTAGCCCTCATGTTGTCAAAGAAATTATTTTCCTTGAGCAACCGCATAGCGAGGTCCATTGGTTCGCTTGATTTCTTTAGTTCGGGGTGGAACTTCATGGTCACCCTTTTAGCATCTTTGCTAACACTTTTACCATCTACTAGTACTTCAATCGGGTATGGCTTTGCTTCGTCACCATACCAATATGATATATTATAAGATTTATTTTTTAACAACTCAACCAATAAACCTCTTGAATGCTTTTTGTCATCTGCTTGTAAAATCATTTCCTTACCTACTGGTAAAGTTAAATCAGACTTCACTTCTTTAAGCAACCTCCAAGTAAGGTCCATTGGTTCGCCTGTCTCTACCGGTGCAGGCCCAAGTCTTTCTCTCAATTCAGCCCACTCAGGAGCATCAAAAGGAATAGTACCCATTTCTCTTGGAGTCACAAAAGGTCCTTTGTAACTGGGGTCGGCGTATTGTTGGATTGTTTCTTCAGGCAAAAGATGCCCGTAATCCCTTTGCCACCTTTTCAAATCAAATCGTTTAGGCATTGCACCCCAACTTTCGTCGCCTCCGCCCAACCCAACATCAGAATACATGGGAGGGCCAGCCATAGTAGCCCACGCCTTCTCAGGAGTTCCCTCGGCTGCCATCCTCTCTCGATATTTTTGAGCCATCAAGTCTCTGAGGAGATTTCGCTTTATGTTATACTCGTCGGTGTATTTGAGTAGGCGCCAAGCAATGTCAAGCGGCCCGCTCATAACCTGCGGAGAAGGATTCAGGAAAAAAGACTAGCGGTTATTGCGGCGATACACTAGCCGTATGTTCATTGTTTGAAGCCCACTCAGGAAGGCCAAACATCATGAGCCTACCATCAATCCAACCACTTCGCTTTTCAGGACTCATCCAAGTAATGTGAGGCAAGCCCTCAATCGGCTGGTCTCCAACCTGCATTTTCAACAAAGTCCAAGCGGCATCGAGTGGGCTGGCCATGATGTGCGGAGGAAGGCTCAGGGCAAAAGGCTGTCGTTGGTTTAGGTATACCAAAAATTTTCTGAAAATTTTTTTTGCTGGAGCGCCGTGTGCGGTTAAAGGAGCCTAAACCGCCGTCTAAACTGCATTCCTCCGGCGAAGCCGTCTAAACTCCCCGTCTAAACTGGCCGTCTAAACCGCAGTCCCCCAGTCTATAGACCGTTGCACTGAGTCCCATCTAAACCGGTGGGATTCGCAGGCGTATCGCTGTACGTCGTGGGGGGCTGGCTGGTAATCACACGCAGTCGGCTCGCTCTGCGAAGGCCAGCCATTCGCTTCACACATAAGCGAGAAGGCTGGCTGGCTCTGTACATACACAGGGGGCCGGCTGGCTTTCGGGTATGTGAGGGGGGCCGCTGGTTTGAGTCGGGTGGTGGTTGGTGGGCGATGGGGCATATACATGCACCCACTCATATGGGTGGCATACATATTCCGTTTGTCATACTTTACACGCTCTAAACATGGCTCTCTAAACCCACATGAAGACCCCAGTCACATCTATAGAACTAGGCCAAAACCGATGGACTGCGGCCAACCCCTTTTAAAGAAACAATAAAGAGGATGGTTGCCGAAATGACTCGGTGAACACAGAGGTGAAACAATGAATACGAATGATGTGAACAGGAGCGACAGATATGCGTTGCAGTTTGCGGGCTTGACCCCCATGCTGCGTGCATTTATGAATGACAAGAATGCGAAGGCCATCGACCTGCCTATACAGGCGGGCTTTGAGACCACAGGTATACCCGAGTGGACTCAGAACTATGCGATGACCACATTCACGAAGGCCCAGATACGTGCAGGACTGACCGTAGCGTTCAACAACTGCGTTGAGTACGGACCACAGGCCGCAAGCGACATGCCGACCAAGCCAAGGGGCGTAGGCTTCTTGAACGGACTAGACCGCAAGTACACCAGCAAGCCACGCAAGGGCGACCCATACACAGTAGACATATGGCTACACGCCGCTGCTAATACTCGCAGAGCGAACAAGCGTACTGCATACAAGAACGAACTACAGGCTGCCATTGATTCAGGCGCAGCATACACAGCAGAGGGCGTTGTCGATGGCGACGGAGTTCTCCGCACCTACGTCAACCAGCAGAAGGCCGCAAATGCGTGGGCTCGCAAGAAGTACGGCGACTCATGGTGGCAGACCGACAAGGCTGCACGACAGACAGAGGGCATGAAGCACACCGCTTCGCTCTGAGTAGGTCAGCACAGACCAGATAGGTTAGACACGGATATTGCTACATCCGATTAACACGGCCTCGCCCCCTACGGGGGGCAGGCCACCCCCATCCCTTACGCTATGCGACGGGAGACCCCCCATAATGAGCGGGGCGTATGCTCATCACCAGTGGATAGGGTGAATACTGCCACACTAATACGGACAGCGCACGCCAGACCGAGCCCGAAACAATACATTTCGGCCCCAGTAAGATGGCCTCAGCAACGGCTGGCGGGCGTGCGCTGCCCCCCTGTGGGGTTGCTCCCGCCTTTCCTTTCAGGAAAATCCGCACCTACGCCACAGACGGCCACGCAACCAGACCACCCCACCACCCATCCCCGAATCCAAATCATATTCCAAACCCATGCGTTACGCATAAGGGAACCGAGAGACTGCAAGCAAGTAGAAGTAGTTATCTTATTCATTATTACTAATATTACTATGTATACTCCTTACTATGTATATATTATATTTCTAGGCACTAGAGTTAGGAGTATAATATCTATACTCTATGCGGAGTATACTAGGGAAACATAGGATGAAAGCCAATCCAAAACCAGCCGACTGAGAGCAACCGGTTATAAAAGAACAATAAAGTAGATGACCAAGAAATCTGAGGGAAACAAATGACAAACGGAATAGTGTTAACCCAAGCAGAGATAGATTACCTGTGTAATTGCACACAGTATCTGGACTGCTACACAGTAGACAGGGCTGAATTGGTACGCAAGTTGACTAGCCTGCGTGCAGGTCCGAGAAAGATGGAGAACTTATACCCACCAGAGGAGGAATGAATATGATAATGACAACATGGAATGAATGCGATTGCGATAGATGCGAACAAGGAAGAGAAGGTGGATGGTACAACAACCAATGGACATGCTACATCACAGGCAGGTTCTTCCGCCTCATACCAGAGGAGGTGTACGCATGAGAGGCATTCGGTTCACGACAATAGATTGGGTTCATTATGAGGCGATGAAAAGGTTGCTGGAAGAGTGGGCGCCATGCTCATTGGTATTAGATACTGAACTAGGGATGAAGATAGACGAGGTCACTAAAGAGGTGTACGCATGACTATGACAACAATTAACGGAATCAGGTACGGGATGTATAGATATGATTGGACATGCAATGTTTGTAATTCAAGAATAGCATGGTGGATGGACATCTATGATGACGTGCACTTGTTCTGTGATTGTAAAGATAATCAATCTGTATCAGCAAGTGAAGTAGAAAGGCAGGTTAGGTGAATTAGTATGAAATACACAACGAAAGATATAGGATGCTACTTTGATGGTGCGTTTGGCTTTGAGCATAACGCAAGGCGACTGATTGATTTTGCTATTGAACATGGCTATCGGGAAACACCAGCAGACGAATACTATGATGCCATTGAATATTTATCCTACAACGCTGAGGATGCAAAATATTACCTCAACGAACACACCACCAGACCAGACAACACACATTGGTCATGGGAGGATGGAGACTTTGGACTATGGCAGTATGATGAGGACGGTGAATTAGTATGACTAAGACTAACGCATACATGAGAGCAGCACTTCAGTCTATAGCAGACGACATACACGCAGCACTCTATGGATTCCAAGGTTCGTTTGCAGCAGCAAGCGCACTTGACAAGGTGGAGAAATTACTGAGCCAATTCCAAGAATCGGAGGACTGAAGCCAACCGGTTATAAAGAAACAATAAAGAGAGAGGATGATTGAAATGATTGAAGACATAGAGTACAAGGAATACACAAAGAAGGATGCACAGGACAGACTGAACTACCTGTTGCAGATAGTGAAGGACAACCCCGATGACTACAGGAACTACAAGGGTGAACATCACATCTGCGTCTTTACTACTGGTGAAGGTGCTCCTATCACTCTAAGCAAGACTGCTGCTAAGAAATACATTAGCGACTGTTGGGAATACACAGGCAGTGCAAGAGTAGGAGATGAACTACCTGATTACCTTGAGAGCGAGAGGTACTACACAGAGTTGTCCTTGAATGAGTATCGCCTATGGGTTTACCACCGTGTAGAGCGAGTGCGCACTGCTGAGAACCTAGAGCAAAATGCAAAGTTAGACGCATACCGAGAAGAAGTATTCTCATGAACAGAGGGATGAACATGGGACTAGACATATATTTGACACTAAGAAACGATGACGGACACGAAAGAGAATACCACTTTCGCAAGCAGAAGAAGATACTTGACATCGCTATTGAGAATGGTATGGAAGTACTTGCTGAGGAGTATGAGTCAGGGATGATTGGTGCAAAGGAATTGGACATTGATACGGTTGAGAAAATCTGGTTGCATTACTACATCAACAAGGCAGATAACTGGGATGTGTATGAGGACATGAGTGATGTTCACACACTTACAAGAGGGCCATTCACTTGTACACTTACAGCGGATTGGTGATAGAATGAGACAAGATGTATTGATTAGAGGCGCAAGGTGTTGGTGTGAAGAAGGATGCCAGTCTGACACATTAGTTAGATGGAAACCAACAGATGACTTTGCTGTGTGCTTAGAGTGTGATATGAAACATGGGATGGACTATGTTCGATTTATGCAAGAAGAGGTGATTGAATGAGTGAGAACAGAATAGCATTGGGATGTTTGTCCTGCTACAATGACGGCAGGCTATCATACAAGTGGCTGAATGCAGATGAACTAGAGGAAGTACACGAGTCAGGCAACCTTGCCAAAGCAGTATGCAATAGACCTGATACAATCTATCACATCAGGGATGAGTGGGAAGTTCAGGACTATGATGGAGACATCGGAAGACTACGCTTAGGTGGCTGGCCTAACATCGAGAACCTCATACAGATGATGAGGCTCATGGATGAGGAGCCTACTAGGTATGTACCTGCTTACTTAGCAGCCTGCGATAGATATGAGTCGCCTACTGCTGACCAAGTGGAAGAGGTAGCAGATGAAATGTATTGCATCGGTGACCAATCACTAGAGGACTACTTCATGGAGCAAGCGATTGACTGCGGCACGATTACAGAGGACTCACCGATTTTCTCATACATTGACTGGGAACACTATGCAAGAGACTGCATGTATGACTACACACGATTCGATTATGGTGGCGACACATACTTGTTGCCGAACTACTGAGGAGGAATGAAACATGAAAGAAACAATGGACATAGAAGAAACAAGATACGTATGTATGGCAGGCTCATGGGGTGCAACCCCACGAGTAGAGAGGACGATGCGCCTTACCGCATCAGCCAACCGAGAGACAGGGCGAGGTTGCTTTGAGGTCTACGATGTAGAGACAGGAGGCGACGAGTTCTATGGCGAGGGCGGCATGTGGTTCGATGACAACGGTTACCTATGCGACTATGATGGTGTAGGTTCGATTGACTTCAGCATCATCGAGTGGCTTGATGACTTAGGCATGATTGACCCTGACCCATCTTGCTACTTCCGTGAGCGAATCAACAAGAGGAAGGTGAACGCATGAGTTGGCCCAGAGAATCTATAGAACGATGGAGTGCGGCTGAACTTATACCTATCTGTATGGGATGCGGTGATGAATACTCACCTACCTACAAGGATGGCTACAGGACTTCTAACAAATGTATATCCTGTGAGGTGAACGCATGATACAGACAAGACATGGAGAAGCGATTCCACTATGGATGATAGAGAATGAGGGTGGACTGATTGAGGTTGTCCTTGAAATCGAATGACTGAGAGGAACTGGCTATAAAGAAACAATAAAGAGAAGGAGTGATTGAAATGATGAAATGGATTAAGAGAAAGATTGGCAAAATGATTGACGATATGATGGAGAAGAAGTGTCAGGATATGATTACGGAATCTGTTGATGACACGATGACGTATATGAAAAAGGATGTATTAGATGACCTTGTGTCTAACCTTGACTACCACGACTTGGCATACAACATAGATACCGATGACATAGCATACCACATATGTGAATCAGATGTAGCAGACCATATGTGTTCTAGTAGTGTTGCAGATTACATAGAGGTTGACCCAGCAGATGTCCCTATGGAATATGATGAACTAGCACTACATGTCATAGGTGAGTTAGACCTTGAGGAAATAGCAAGGCTCGCTGATGTCGATGCCACAATCTTCAGCCACATACACATGCTAGAGACAAAGATTGACGCACTCATCGCAGTAGTCAGTGAGTCAGCACAGCACACACTTGACTTGATGACATACAACAAGGCACTAGAAGGAGAGGAATGAACATGAAGAAATATGAAATTGCGACAAAGATTGAGAGTTGGCTGAAGAAGAATAAACTGACAGGTATGGTTCGCATCTACTTCAACAACAAGTGTTGGTGCTGGTATGATGGAAGAAAGAAAGTTATCGAAGACATCAAGGCGACGGAATACTTTGAGTACGGGAATGATGATACCATAAGTATGTCCTTTGAAGGGGAACTATATGAAGTATTGAACTACCACTGCGACGATAAGCGTTGGGAAAGACTAGAGGATGAGTTCACTACACTACTCAACTCATACGGATATTACTTTGAATTGGGCAACGCATGGAACCTTTCCGTGTACAAGATTTGAACAGGAGGAATGAATATGAAATATATACAGGCAATAAACAAGTGGCACAACAGAACACCTAAGACAATGGAGGAACATCACGAGAGGCATCGTGATTTCAACCCCAGTGATGTCGGCAAGAAGACATCCAGTTGGCAGAAGGTCGGCGTAGTCTGGCGTGATGCTACTGAGCACGACAAGCAACTTGAAAAATTCTATAGAACACATGACTACATTGATGGTCGATGGGTTCCTAACGATGAAGGCGAGGAGGAATGAAGAATGACTTGGTATAACTTAGAGAAAGAGAAGCCTATCCCTATGCCGGATTGGTATCATATTATTGCACAACATGACTTACCGTGGAGTGGCTGGATGAGCAAGCCATGTATGAGTAGTTCATGCAACGAGCGAGTGATGGTCAGGCATCCCAACGAAGGTAAGTGGTGCTCTGAGCATTTGCAGCAGCACTTGATAGACTTGGGTGCAATAGAATGGAGGAATGAAGAATGACAAAGATAGGTGGATATGTGAGCATGAGCATAAGCGACCAGTACGTTCAGTGCTTGGCTTGCGGAGAAGAGGTAAGAGTAGAAAGTATAGACAATCTGTTGGACATTAGTCCAAGTGATTATACAATTATACTGAACTGCGAGCCATGTAAGTGTGGCTTCAGGAATGTATTGGAGTATGCCTTCAATGCAGAGTACTCTCACGGTTCAAGTGTAGCGGAATCTAATGACAATGAAGACGGTGTGGAGTGGGTCGCACAGCGAACATTCCCACAATGGAAAATAAACAGATATGAAGAAGGAGAGGAATGAATATGCCATTGATTATAGGAATAAGGAACGGAACAGACAAGGGATTTACGGAGAAAGAATTAAGATTGACAAACGGATTTACATTCGGCGTTGTATGTATGCACGCCGGCGTCAGCAAGATAGGTGTAGATAGATTCTATACATCAGTCGATGCTGAAGAAGCACAAGCACGATTCAAGTTGGTACTAGATACTATGCCACTATGGGAGGACCAAGAGAACTCTTTCCCTTACAAGTGGTTGACTGACCTTGACAACATCAAGCGATTGGAAGAACATGACTGGCAATGCAACGCAGGTAGCAAGACCACAGAAGAGTTCCTGTATCACATGAAGCACATCATGATGGAGAATGCTATCAGAGACACACCACTTGACAAGCACCTCAAGCGTACAGACTGGAGAGACATTGTGAATCAGAAAGATACTATTCGCAACCTCATCGGCATGTGCCTCAATGGTGATGCAAAGGATTGGCACAGGGAGTATGGAGGAGGCTTCGACTGGTTGGTCGAGCAACTTACTGATGCCTTTGCACCTTACGACCATTGGGACTTGGAAGAGGAGTTCTACGATGGTATGTATCTGGTATGGGATGATGATGAGTGCAAGTACATACTGTCAGACAAACCACAGGAGGGATGAAACTGAGGGCTTTCCCTTTACATGAGCATAGCCGCCTGATAGAAAAGTGGAATCACTTTGAAGTTCTCAACCACATGCAAGACCATAGCACTAAGGAATGGAGCGTAGTGTATGAGGATAATTGTGATTGGATTCAAGCGGAGGAAGAAACACAAGCGTATGATAAGTTGTGCGAACTGAAGAAAGCAGTGGATGACTATCCGATACTGAATGAGTATGAGTTCTCTGAAATGGAATCAGGGTATATCAATCAGGCTATCGTGCGCAAGGCCGAGCAGTCGGGAACTATCATCGACTCAGCATGGGCTGTCGGAGCAGTTCTCTTTGATGCTGAAATACCAGTTGTCGAGGAGAAGCCATGCCACTATGAAGTGATAATGAGTGATGAGGATTTTAGACAAATAGTAATGGAGTTGAAAGAATGATTGACACAGACAAATACGAATACATGGTGACGCACTTCAAGAGTGGGGAATCAGATGGGCCATTTGCTTCATTTGCTTTAGCAAAGGCTTACTATTTTTCACAAGACGAAGAATACCGTAAGACACATTACATTGAGGAAGTGAGAGAATGATTGACACAGACAAATACGAAGGACATACAGAAGGACCGTGGAAAGCAGAATATGGCGACTACACTACACATGTCACCAACTCTGATGGAGTAGTGGTAGCGAGTGTAGGGTTTGAGTTGGACAAAGACGGCCAACTCATAGCAGACGCACCACTTCTCCTTCAAGAAGTCAAGCGGTTGCAGAGGTATGAGCGAGAACACAAAGAACTGTGGGACATCATCGCTAACTTCTCACCAAAAGATTCTGAAGAGGATAATGACACCTATCAAGAATGGCTTGATTCAATATCACAAGGTTACATGGGTAGCGTCTATGAATATGTAATGATGAAGCAAGAGGAGATGATTGAATGATTGACACAGACAAATACGAAAACATGAGGCAACTATTCCTTGACTTCATAGACATAGGAGAAGATGAGCCTCAATGGAAACGCAACTTAGAGATTTACGATGACCTGCTCGCAGAAGTCAAGCGACTACAATATTGGGATGAGGAAATGGATAGAGTGATTGCACACCTTACGAAACATAATTGGGATTCAGGTGATGGGGATGTTCACGGCATAGTAGAGTATATTCTTGATGAAAATAAGCAGTTGCGTGGGCTACTCGATGCTATACATTGGGATGCTTTTGCAGAAGACGATACCACGCTTGAAATTGACCGTGAAGTAGCAGAGAGAATTAGGAGAGGCGATTGAATGATTGACACAGACAAATACGAAGGACATACACCTGTAAGAAAGAAATGGCCTCGTTGGTGCGAGGATTGGCTCTTTAGTCTGTATTCAGGAAAGACTGAAGATGGCTCTCATACTCCAAATTGGAATCAAGATAACAACCTTGCTTGTGACGCACCACTTATCCTTGAAGCATACAAGCGGTTGCGTGAGGAAATCAAAGATTATGACGCTTGTTTGCAGAACCTTTGGAATAACGAACTGATACCGGATGACACAGACATTTGGGATGAAGTCAAAGAACTATTGGAGGTTGATTGAATAATGTCACTATACCAAGGAGACTGCATGGAAGCCATGCGTAGATTGAAGCGATTCGGCAAGAAGGTACACCTGACTGTATGCGACGTACCATTCGGTGTCAACTTCGACAATTCCAAGCACTACAATGACAGATTCAACGTGGTAGACCAAGGTACTGAGTGGCTTGAGCAAGTGTATGACCTGCACTATGATGACACATTCATCTTCCTGTATGTAGGGAGCAAGACAATCCATCACTGGATAAATGCGATGGAATCGGCTGGCTTTACCTACGTTGATACTATTGCTGCCCAGACATTTACCAATGGGAATTACAACAAGAAGGGATTCGACAATTCATTCCAGCCCATCATCTACGGAGTCAAGGGGAGGAAGAGGGACTTCAACAAAGTTGACTTTATACCTACCAGCGAGGCTTGGATGAAAGATAAGCGCAACGAGAAGAAGAATCCATTCACATACAATTACCCTAATTTTATTCCAAGGGACATCTGTCCCGCTAACGTCAAGCCCAATGCACAGAGGAAACTGTTCCATCCCAATGAGAAGAACGTGGACATGATACAGTTCTTGATTGAACTTACTACCACAGAGGGAGAGTGGGTTCTTGATTTCGCTATGGGTAGTGGGTCTACCTGCGTAGCGGCTAAAAGATGTGGACGTAATTTCATAGGCGTTGACCTTGACCAAGACTACTTTGACATAGCGAAGGAGAGGCTTAGTAATGAGTAGACACTACACCTATCAGAGAACTTGGATGGAAATAGAGAACATGCTAGACAAGGCTGAGCGAAAGCAAAACGAACACTACATGAAGATGCAGAAGGGTAATAGAAAGGAACGCATCTATCACATGAGGAATTACAAGGCGTTGGAAGGGGTAGTCAAATCCCTACGCTGGACTTTGGGAGACAAAGATATTGAAAATCCATTGGACTGAGAGGAAGTCCTTTTAAAGAAACAATAGAGAAAGGGAGTGATTGAAATGAGATATATTTTGAAAGATTATGCTGGAGTAGAAGACGGAGAAGAGCCTCATACAATTGTATTGAAGAACAAGAATGAGGTCATTGAGCAACTGCTCAGGTGGTGTAATACTGAGGCTAGGTTAGAACTTGAGGTGAGAAAGTGACTATGGAAACACAAACAATACTGGTGGCATCCACAGCCCATGCTGAGTCTGACCATGAAATAGCATCCCTGAATAGCGATAGAGGGGCCGTTACTATGGACTATGACTACGGGATTATGGTCTACACATGGAATCACTGCATCAATGATGACCCCGATGATTCAGTTGAGCAGACATGGTGTAATTACTCAAAGGGCATCCAACAACTGATGAGAATCTGTTTCGATAACGGATATGAATGGCTGCGTCTGGACTGCGATGGTGACATTGTAGATGGCGTACAGACATATGATTGGTGATAATATGAAGAAACCCAAAGGTCGACACCTATTGAGAATGCAAGACCGCATCAGGGTAGCCATGTCAGATGGTCGCCCTTTGATTGCCAAGGACATTATTGCTAGGCTGTATGAGCAATATACTACTGCCGGAACTAGATACAGGACTCAGCCTAACACCAGTGCGCTAGTTGCAGTTATGAAACAAATGGATGAAATAAAACTGGTAGAGAATAGAAACGGACCTTCGCTATGGATATTGAAAGGGGATGATGAAGAATGAAGAAAGAAGATTATGAAAAGCAAATACAAGAATTAAACGAGCAAGCAATTAAACTTGAAAAGACTATGCAGACATACCGTGACTTGGAAGAGGCAAAGCGTAACGGACATGAATTGATTGCGCTAATAGATAGCAGTCGGTTTGGTGAAGTAAATCTGATTGAAATTGTCTGTAAGATAACAGGTGCTAACTATCTAATCGAACCCAAGGCACCTATGCAACTAGAAATGCCAAGCGACCCAAGATTGTTTGGTGACTTAGCAGGTAAGAAACTCAAGGACATTGAAATAGAAACACCGGACCCTTCTCCAGAAACCACAGAAACGGATGAGAAACCTTCAGTTCCAGTGGAGAGTGAACTGGATGATAGCGGAGTCTATCGTGTAGATGTAGAGAAACTAATGAGAGAGAGGATGCAAAATGACTGACCGACGCTACGCAGTATGGACCTGCGAGGAAGGTGAATCCTCACGCTTCTGCGGATTAAACCACAAGAAGCCATGCGGCAAGGTACAGATTATCGGTACACGTAAATTGACAAGCGAGCAACAAGTGAACTCGCAGACAAGGCCGTTCTTTGGTCAATGCGTAGAATGCGGTAGAAAGCGCCGTTTGAATCAGTACAACGTAGACAGGGTGTTTGAGACAAGAGAAGATGCCGAGGGCTTCTTAAAACTAATATCGAAAGAAAATATTGAATTAACCCACGAGCAAGAGGAGAATACGGAGAGAGGATGCAAAGTGAATAAGAAATACAAGACGGAACTAGTAGAGTGGGACCACATATCTGTATGTACAGAGGGGATGGATGAGACACAGAAAGACATGCTGATGAATGTAATCTACGCTTTGACTAAGCAGAGGCCAAGGGACCATTGGGGAACATACGTAAGAAATCCAATGGGCTTTTCCCTAACCTCTTCTAGTCAGTCAGTTTGTGGATGTAGAAATTGTTACCAAAAGGAGGAATAAATATGAAGACTGATGTATATGAAATAGGATTTAGTAGACGATTTACTTACCATTGTAAGACATGGCAAATAGAACTACCAGTAGAATCGGACCACTTGTACATGAATTGTCAAGAATATGTTATTGACAAAATCAATGAAGCAATGGAAAGAATACAGAAAGAAATTGATGAAGTAATCGAATCAATTCAATTGTATGAGGAGGAATAATCGTGGTGAAACTTAGGGACTTTATCAACGAGTTATGCGGCGATGCGAGTATGAGCCCTCAGGATGTAGAAGCCCTGTATGAAATGGAGCCGTTCATGGCAAGAATACAGCGCACAGTATTAACAGAAGAGAAAGCCAAGCAGACATTTTCAGTCAAAGCAATCGAAGCCTTAGTTGCACAGTTCAGAATCTGGTTACTGATGCAAGTGGATAAGAGGTGGAGCGAAACAGATTACAATCCAGACCACGCACCCAAGTCTATAGACGTAGTAGCCTCGGTCAATTGGGAACTGGATTCATAAAGGAGGAAGAGTGAATGAACGAGCCTATAATTGTCATAGAAACGGATGAGTGGATTTACTGGGAGTATGAGGAAGCATGAGTAGAATGAAACAAATCGCAACCATGATAGATGAGGGAGCAAGCATC
>CEUX01091037.1_pt1 | contig 13437 bp, 18 predicted proteins | sample 531361 | NCBI WGS metagenome assembly CEUX01 (sample SAMEA2622736, study PRJEB7988) | marine metagenome | isolation source: saline water (ENVO:00002010), including
CACCACACCGTCTGCGATTTCTGCAAAATGAGCCATCGTTACTCCTAGGACGGGTACCGGATGATTACGATTCCGCTGCCGCCTGCCCCGCCAGCAGAACTCCCTGCTCCGCCGCCGGGACCTACACCCCCGCCGCCACCGCCGCCACCAGTGTTGGCTGTGCCTGCGGTGCCCGTATTGTTTGGTGCGCCGCCAGCGCCACCACCACCTGAGCCACCTGAACCACCAGACCCAGATTCTCGGCCACCACCACCGCCACCCCCGTAGGTGACTGACGAGCCTGAGAAACTGTTGGCCGAACCTGCGCCACCATTGGACAGTGTGCCTACGGCGGAGGCTCCGCCACCGCCACCGGCATTATCGGCTCCGCTCCCTTGACCATCGCCGCCTGCGTACCCCTCGACAGGGGAGAAACTGCCTGCGTTTCCTGCACCACCATCCGCTGTTTTACCGCCGCCACCGCCTGAACCACCAGTGCGGCCATCCAAGTTGCCCGCCGAGTCGCCAGTACCAGCCCCGCCACCACCAGTAGATGTAATTCCGATTCCGCTAGAGTTACTGCCGTCCGAACCGGCAGCCCCAGACCCTGCCGCACCGCCACCACCGATGGTGATTGTGTACGAGCCTGTTCCCGCATTGACGGATACGAAATCAAGGCCACCTGTTTCGGTTATGCGATAACCGCCAGCGCCGCCACCGCCACCGCCACGGGAGGACCCACCACCGCCACCTGCGACAACCAGAACCTCGACATCACCAGAGCCAGAAGACACGGTTAACGTGCCCGACGACGTGAAGACGTGACGCTTATAGCCTCCTGAGGTGGATTCGGTTCCGCCAGAAGCAGAACCGGAGAACCACTGGCTATGTAGGCCACCGTTCAGCCAAGTAGAGACAGCCGTAGACGGCCACCCACGGGCAGTATCCTTCCGCCCCTTCCAGTTGGAAACGGCGGTGGACGGGTTGGTGCGGTCCTGACGGAACATCTATCAGGCAGTAATACGGTTCACGTAACCGAACACGGTTACCTTGTCTGCCACCGCAGCCCCACCCAGCAGGATCAGACCCGTGCTGGCCTTACCCGCCAAAATCAGTCCCGGAAGCACCAGTTGTAAACCACCCTCAGCGGTCACGGTGTATTCGATGAAATCGTCAGGGTCGGTTGTTCCACCGAACTTCAACGTAATCTTACGATCAGTGGTATCCGTGTTGGAAGCATACAACCAAATCTCGTCCAACGTCGTTGCCGTCGTCGTGGTAGTATGAATCGTCGTGAACGTGCCGCTGTCAACGGCGAGTTTGATACCAGTACCGTCCGCAGGTGACGGACTCAGAGTATGCTTTGAGTATGTTGCCATTATCTTTCCTTAGTTGAAGACTGAGTTGGACAGGATGTCGCTGGCGTTGCCGTCACCGTTCAAATGAACGGTTCCGGTCGCGTTCGGTAACGTGATCGTGCGGTCAGCCGTCGGATCGGTCACAGCAATCGACGTTTCGTATGCGTTCGCTGTGCCACCCTCCAGCACAATCGGGGTGGCACCGTCGATGGTGACACCCTCATGCACATACAGGGCACCTTCCACCGTTGTCGTGTTCCCGTCTGCAGACAACGTCGGACTACCAGCAGCCCAAGTCACCACATCGGTGAAGTTCGTGTTCATTTGGGACGCCACAATCGTGGTTCCCGCCGAAAACGTGTTCGTTACGCTCAAAGCGCCCATATTTAGCGAATCCTTCTCGTTCGGTACATGCCCAGCACACTCGTTAAGCCCCATTTCCCACGGGACCCAGACGAGGGCGTAACACTAAACCTCAAACTAATAGCCTTTGCTGTCCCAGCCGTCGGCCACCGAAAGAACTTGTAGATGTTCTCAGACGCCGCCACCCACTTGTCGGTGTCCCACACGGCGGTATCCCACTTGGCCTGCGACGCCTCACCCGTGATCGCTTTCGACTGGGTAACAACCTCAGACGACAGGTCATAGTCCTTGTAAATCGCCATGTTTACAGTCTGCGTGTTGTCCGCCAACATGACCGTTCTCGTCTTCCCCCACCTCTTAGGGAAAGTCGGCCTGTTACCTGAAAACCACCCAGTCTGGTAATGAGAATAGATTTCTTTCCAATCGGCGGGAGTTGAACTACCGTCGTACTTGTCAACGTCAAGGTCCTGATCGACTTTGCAAACTCGTGTAAACGCAGCCGTTCCAGACCACTCTGACGTAACCGCCAAACCCAGATGCGTGCCCCCCGGAGGCCGGTACGTTCCAAGAGAACGGGCATTTATGTCATATCTAGTCCAAGCCCCGTATTCTCCTAACGTCGGGTCCCACACCAGTACGTTGCGCCGCCCCGTCTGTGTTGCCCCCGCCAAGTTGTCGCCCGACTGGTAGTCAACCGACACCCACAACCGCTCGTCAAACCACATCAGCGAAGGGGCGTTGGACAGCGAAAGTCTCCCAATGTCGATTGACGGCTTGATTCTTTCAAACGCCCACGCCTGATTGTCGCGGCTCAACAAATACACACCGTTCTGCGCGTACCAGTAAAACACTCCGACGGTTGTAGAAACAGGATCAGAACCTTCTAAGCATCCTGTGTTGCGGGTTATGTTTTGAACTTCAAAAGTGTCACGACCAAAACCGTATACCGCGTAAATAGAGTTCTGTTTAAAAATTAGTAGCCGGTCACCGTCAGGTAGCAACGCCGTGATGAAATCGCCATGTTCCCCGACATCAACATCGAAATAGTCGGTGTTCGTCCAGTTCTCGGCATCGTTGATCTTAGAGAACCGAACCCGGTTCGCATGGGTCGTACCCGATTCCACCGTGTACGCCACCCACACGAACTCGCCCCATGTCGTCACATAGCGGGCGTTCGGGAAATGCCCGTCACTGGCGTCAATGTCTGGAGTCAAGGAAGTCGCATTGTTCGACCCCGTCCACTTCACCGCAGACTTCGTTCCCTCCGATGACAGAAACGAACCGTTCACCACATACAAGGCGTCATTGAACGTAACCCCCTGCGGACGTTGCGTTCCAGCGAACTGAACGGCAGCCGCAGCCGTCTGCACCTGAGTGGAGAAGTTGCCGGAACCACTGTTCGCCCGCAATTCCGTCCGCGAATCGGCGGCGTTCCGGTGAGCAACCAGCATTTGATTCGTGCCGGTCGTGGAGTGGTAATCCAATATCGACAGGATGTTTCCGGCCATGGCCGTGGCGTTTACGGCGTCGATCCCGTTGCGGCGCGAAACGCCGCCACGGGGATCAACGTCCACGTTCAACAGATCCGGCGACTCATTCAATTCCAGATTAAACTGGTCAGCGCGTAGGTTTAAACCGCCCGTAAAATCGGCACGTTCTTCATACCGGTACGGTTCTCCAGATGATGCTTCTACGGGTAGCGGGCTAAGAGCCATCTGCTACTCCCACGAATAACGCAAACGCGCTGGTAGAACCAATCCTGAACGCCATCTGGAGATGCGCCGCGAATTCAAAGTCAATGGCTGAGGCGCTGGAGCGTCTTCAAAGCGGGCACGTAAATTATCAAGTTCGCTTACAAACTGGGCGTAATACTGTGAACCCATACCGGCGTCTTCCTGCTGCTGATATGTGCGATAGATAGCGTAGGAAGCAAGCACCGGGTTAAATGGGTCAGGAAAATCGGGGGTGTTGGTGTCAGCGATAGAAGCCCTGTATATCGGCGTGTTGCCGCCAAATTCTATAGCGTTTCGGTAGCCGCGTATAGTGACTGTGTAGACAGATCCCGGCGTCGGATACAAAGTGATGGTGTCGTTCCAGAAAGTCCAGAACCAAGGTTCACCCGTTGTGTTAGTATCCAGCGGATACATCACGTCGGCTGCGTCGTACCCGAGGAATTCTAAAACGTGGTCGTCGGTTTTCATGGCGGCGACTTCACGCAATCCCGGATTTTTGGGCGCTGAATCGCCGCTAAAAGTTGCCGAATCGTGACTTACCGAAATGCTGGTGCCGACCGCAGAAAGCGAATAGTCTTTCTGGTCAGCAACAGTGGAGAATGTGGTAGCCACTTCATAGAACGGCCACCTTTTTTCCGAGTACACGACCACGTTGTATCCTTCACGGATAAACGTGTTCATCGTGGTATCAGCGACATCTGTCGAATCTATATCAACCACGTTGCGGATATAGTCCCGCATGGCGCTCAGTTGCACGGGATACTCCTAGTGGGTGTGGAAGACACAGAGGTTGGTGTCAGAAACGGGTCGGGCCTTACATGGCGCACCACTCTTGGTGGTGGCTCCGCAGGAATCGGGAAGTGTTGCCACGGGGGCAGCATGGGTGGGGGTGGGGTTTACACGTTGAACGCTACGGCTACGCCCATGAGCGTGCCCTTCGGGCGTAAGCGTCTTGTAGTTTCCCGCAGGTTCATTTGCGGGGCGCTGGCCCTGTTTGTATGCGTATGCGAAACCCCTTGCCATGATGCCTCCCGTGGCAACGACCGATGTTCAGGTGCTACTAGGCAGGCGTAATGCCGTACATGTAGCCCTGACGGGCACGGTTACTCGTAGTCAACTCGCCGTAGGAGAGCAACTGTGAGAACACCGCATCCTGATTGGTGGGCCGCACGAACGGCGTTGGCTTGAACCAAACGTCGCTGTGTGCAACCAACTGGATGTACTTGGTGTTGAGGAAGTACAACTTGCCTTCCCCGGCCAAGGTTCCATCAAACGTAATCGGACAGCCCTTAAACAGCAGGTTCTGGAACCCACCGTCGGCCATGTCCGTGTCCGTGTAACGGATCTGACCATCCAGCAGAGCCTCGTAAGCCTCGTACTGGTTCTGACCCGTGATGCAAATAGTCGGCTGGTCGTTGCCAACCGAGCAGTTGTTGTAAAGGGTAGCCATAGCAGCAACGGTGATTGCACCGCCCTGATTGGTTACCGCCGAACGCCACCACGAGTTGTCCGAATCGGTGGCATCAATGCCGCCGGGAGAACCCGTAGAACCAACCAAGGCGCTCAAACCGAGCATATCCTTGTTGCTGTTTCCGGTGCCGTTGCCGAAGAACATGGTGTTCATGTTCTCAATGATGGTTTCCTGCGTCTGGAAAATCTTGCCTTCCAGAAGATCAATGATCTGGGCTTCGCCGTTGTTCTTGGCTTCCTCAATACCATTGATTGTCACAGTTGCCGCATACTGCTTCCAGTCGTACTCAGCCGCGCTGATGCCCGTCTGTGCCGTCGTGGAAATAGTGTCGGTACCGCTGTACGAGCCAGCGGTTGAGTTGGTCCCGTAGATTACGGGAACGACGATCTTCGCTCCCCCTGAAATACGCCGAATCGTCTGACCGTTGGTCAACGCATAGAACAATGGCCGTGCGCTAAAAATGTTGTCAGTCAGTTTCGGAACATAATTCTTCAGGGTGGTGGAGAGAATCTCATCAAAGTTGCTGTTACCAGCCGCCATAATGTTTTACCTCTTCCTTATCAAGAAGCAAGTTGCTTTTTCGCCTGAGCGAAAGCCTCCCTTAAAGAGTTTGGTTGATTGGGCGGAGCATTAGAAACACCAGCCTGCTTGGAACCTGCGGGTTCCACTACAGACGCATCCCGTTTTGCTTCCAAACGCTCTTGTTCCTTCTCCAACTTTTGTGCCTTGGACACCACATCGCCGTACTGCATGTGCGTTAGCGCTGCTTCCAGATTCCCGATTCGGTGGGTCAAGGCGTGTTGGTAAAGTTCATTAGCGTCAAAATCCCCATACCTCTGTTTAAGGGCTACAACCTGCTTTTCTACCTGTTCTTTACGGTGTACCCGGTCCTGCATTTCAAGGCGTGCCTCCAAATTGGCGATTCGTTCCGCATTGGGGTCCACCGTGGGTTCCTCATCCCAATCCGTGCTATACGGATCGGGGCTGGTCGGAACCGGGGCGGGTGTCCCTGTCAAACCGAATGCATCTTGTAGGGCTGTAAGCGTCCCCGCTGGATCTGACTCCAACGAAGACACAATCGCCTCTGCCTGCTGTAACCGTTTACGTTCGGACGCCAGTTCCTGCGTTTTACGGGTATAATCCGATTGCCGCTGGTAGCCGTCCCGAAGTTCGCTGAGGCTAACCTCCGCTTCGTCGCCGTCCACGATCACCGTGTACGACTCTTCGGCAGGTTCCGTCGCTACTTCACCGGAAGTATCCAGATTGTCCACGTTTGTGGATTCTGTCTCTTCACCATCCATACTCTTTTTTCTCCTTGGAGTCCCAAAGGTTGCTCCTATTTACACAGGACAAATTGTCCCACGTTCTTACAAGGCTGGAAGTTCCATCCCCATCTGATTCTGCAACTGCGCCAACAGTTCCGGTGGAACACCACCCGTCGGGGCAAACGCACCAATGTCAGGTCCTTCCGGTAGCGGAACTTGACCGAAAGGCATTGGTGCGGCACCCGCTTCAGCCTGCGCCGCTTCCGCATCCATTGGTGTTTGCTGCTGAATAATGAACTTGTCGGGGTCTTTAACCCCGAATCCTTGAGTCAAGACATGTTTCGCCAACGCTGTCGGGTCTATGACAGTTCCCACAAGAGGAGCCACAGCGTTCAAAAGCGACACAGCCTGCTGTTTTCGGATCGTGTCATTCATCGGCTGAGTCGATCCCGCCTCAACCGAATAGTCGTACTCCCCAACAATGTCTTCCCGTGTGTATGGAACAAACAGGTCAGTTCCGCCCTTGTCGGCCACCCGAGCCATCTGCTCCCCCGTCATGTACTGCTGCATTAGCATCATCACACGACGCGCAATATGCCCTATACCTAGTTCAACAATGGCAAGTTTGTCTGCTGCGCGGGCGTTGCCAGCGTCAGCGATAATGCTGGCTTCCGTTGCTGTGCGACGAATCTCCGGCATCTGCCCTCGGGCGTATTCGGACACACCCGACACTGTGTTGATGTCTCCCTCAATAATTTCGGAAAAATTGTAGATTTCTGGGCTTAGCGGAACTTGCGGCATCGGAACAACAACTTCCGATAGCGGCTTGTTTTCGTCAACAACGGGTACCAGACGCCCATCCTCATCCGATTCCAACGCTTCTCGGCCCTCCGGGCCGAACGAGCGTTCGTGGTATAGGTATTTTCGTCCGTACCGTTTCCGGGCGTTCACCAACTGTGACCGGGTTTTATCCAACTCCTCTTGCAGGCTTTCAATCGCCTCCAAGTCTCCCATCGGATAAAAATAGTCTGGGATGTCATAGTTCCTCAACATGACAAACGGGTGACCGTACGTGTACGGCATCGGAGTCGGGTTGACTAGAAACTCGTCGCCAGAACGAGACATAACACACATCGTGTTGTCTACAACGTCGTAGTATTCGTATATGACAGTGCGTTCAACGTCGGTGAGGTCGTTGTCCAACTGTTCGTCAGCGACACCACCAAGAGCATTGGTTAAAGAATCAGCGGTCAACTGTTTACGTGCAGAAGGCTTGTAGCGCTTATCGTCTTTCGCTTCCTGCAACGGACGAATAATCCTTTGGGCAATCCACTTGGCGTCTTCCAAACAAGTTGCTTCTGGATCAACGAAAATGTCGAACGGGCTTATCCGCTCCACAAACGGTTGATCCTCCACAATCATGGACATCGTCTGCGGAATGTTTGCAGCGATCTCTTCCTCGCTAGGAAGACCAAACGCCATCATCGGATCTTCTGCAGCAAATGCGTCAGCCTCCAGAAGCGCCTCGTCTAAAAGTTCGTTGCGTTCCCCGTCGGACAGAGTCCGTTCTTTTTCGACAAACTTCCAACCAACTTTGATCCAGCCGTGCCCAAAAACCAAAAAGTCTTTTACAGCACGACGAAACGGAGAACGGTAATCGTGGTGTTTCCATAGATAGTTGATGACCGCCTCAACAAAAGCCGCGCGGTCAACATCTTCAGGCTGGTTTGGGGTTACGACCACTTTCGGGTAGTTCACCGAAACCGAAGGGGCGATAACATTGATTGTGCTGAAAGCCAAATTGACAGCGATCAGATCCTCATTGTTGGCTGTCGTATTCGGCCAATGCTTCCCACGGTACAAATCAATCATGCGTCGCCACATGTTGTCGTAGCCGCGATCCTCGCGCCAACGAGCAGAACCAGTCAACTCTCGTTGAATCTTCTCAAACCGTTCAGAACGTGTGACCCTAGCCATCAAAAATACGCCTTGTCCGGCAACCGTTCAATGTTTCGTCCCTGCGACAAGGCTTCTTCTTTCGCTTTACGGCCACGCTGCTCACGGGTCAAATGCTGTTCGTCAGCAGGCAGCACAGAACGAGAACCCCGCCCCGTGTCGATACGAATACCGACAAGTTTTTGACGCCACTCCCACAACTCCGCCAATTCAGTTTCCGTTTTGTCGCCCTTCAAGGCGACAACGTATTCGCAGAACTGTTTGTAAGACGCCTCCGCAGGGAGGACAGCCACTAGCCTGCGTTGTGCCCGGAAAGGTGAGGCTGCGGCTTCGCAGGCTCAACATTGCCTGTTACACCATGCTGGTTGAACGGTGTCTCACGCACTGACGTTTCGCCGTAGCCGCCAGTCTGATTAGCGTACTTGCCTGCCGTTAGACGCTCCCGAGGAGAGTTCGGTCCACCCGGTTCCCAAATCGGGTTAGCGGAAACAGACCCGCCGCGTTCCATCTTATTGTTCTGGCCCGAAGCGCCATCTACGGTACGGGTACCGTTTGTGTGCGAAACGAACTTGCCTGCTGCTGACATGAAACCTCCAAATAGTCTCTAAATAACAGATCAATGTGTCCCACGTACCGTGGAAGCCCCGATTTTAAACGGATGGTCGGAAGGCTCAGTAGTTACCATCCGGGCAAACCAATCAACAGTCCAATAGTCGTCCACGCGCTGCACAAACTCAGGCATGAAGGCGTACTGGCGCATTTCGTTTGACAAAGCCAACGCCATCACACGGTCATCGTGTGGTGAACCAGACATCGTTCCACGTTCGTTACGCACATAAGTGCGTAACTCAGCGACCGTGTAGCGGTCAAACAAACGCAACTCGTCGTTACGCAACGCCATTCCCAGATCGTCAATCAGCAACGGTTTCGTTGTGCGGGTCGTTTTCCAACCAAACTCCTGCGACACCTTCGTTGTCGCCTGATTCAATGAACGCTTCCTGAACAAGTTTGGGTACCCCAAATGCCGCAACTGTGTGATCGTCGTCAAACCGTGGTTATTGGACTCCACACACATCAAAGCGTCCCCATACCACAACCCGATCATGTACACTTCGTGAGCCAACTCGTCCGGCGCGATATGGCCGTGCCACACAGCGGCCTGATCGCCGGTCCTGACATTCAACACCTGAGCGCACGAATAGTCGCCGTGAGCCAAACCTTCGGCAGTATCAACCCCTATGCAGTAAATGTGGTCAGACCTTGGCTCGCGGTAAACGGTCAGCACGGAACTCCACCACCCTTCTGGAAATCTCACGCATATAGCCGGTTGTTCCCGGCTCCTCGTGTACAGCCATCTGATCTAAAACGTCCAAATCGAACACCGGGTTACCGGACTTTATGAACGCCTCTTCAGGAGTTGTCGGATACTCCTGAGCCAACTGCCACGGCAACATTGATTCTTTCTTCGATTGATACCACGAATTATCACGATCTTCCGTGGCAGACCAAGGGAAGAACATGGGTTCAAACCGGTTAGTACCTGTTGATGATCCCACCCAGAGTTGATGAAAAAAATTGCCTGACCCATTCGCTGTAGAAAGCCCAATGATCCTACCTCCAACATCCGCAACCGGTTCTATAGAAGCCCACGCTTCCTCAGGATTCGGCAAGAACGCCCACTCGTCAACCACAACCAGCGATGCCGACTCGCCACGAGCAGGATCGGATGCCGAAGGCATCGAAGTAACCATGCTGCCATTATCGAACGCCATCTTCTGCTGATGCTCAACCAGCGACTTCGGTCCACGTTCCACCATCCACTTGGGCAAATGCCCAAACCCGTACTTCGACTTACGTAACAGCAGCACAGACTCGCGTTCCGTGCGCGACAAGTCGATGATGTTCTGATCTGGATGAAAGTACGCCAACCAAAACTGGTGGGCAGCCACCAACGTCGTCCAACCAATCTGACGGGCCTTAAGGGTCAAAGAATAACGGTTATTATCCCAATGGTCTATGGCATGAGACTGGGCGTCACGCAACTTAAACAAAATCTTGCCATGCGCCGGATGGGCAATATGCCAATACTTTTCCAAAAAATGCTTTTCGTCATTGACGCAGCGCCGCCACTCCGCTTCCTGACGCAACTCGCTTAAACGGCTCATTCGAAACTCCACCACAACTGAAACACATATCGCACATCATCAGACAACACCGGCAACGTATGATGAGCATGAGTCCAACCGGAAGGAAAAATGATCATCTGACCTGCCTTCGGTTTAACCACCACACCCTGCTGAGGGAACACCAACTCGCCACCCTCAGCGACATTCGACAAAAAACATACACCCGTCAAATGACGGCGACCAAAATAGCCTGCCGGAAAATAGTCGGTGTGAGTGGCATGATACGCCTGCCCCTTCTCATACTTCAAAACATTGTAAAACTTTTCAACCTCCACCGGAGGGAACTTGCATGCTTCCGGGAACCGAAACAAATAATCGTCTACACACTTCTCCGCCAAAGCCAGCATCGGATAATGGCAATCCACATCCCCGACCTGAAACTTTTGAATCAACGAATCACGAACCGCAACATTAACATTCAACCCCTCATTACCACCAACAAGAGCCGGTTCCCACTCCCGCCGTTCCGCATCATCAATAACACCAGTAGACGAAATGTGAAAAGGGTCAATATCAAAAAATCCTATAAAGTTGGGTGCCCCGTCATACAAACGTTCCTTCACCCAACCATCAGGACGTTCCATCACTCAACCTCAAGGAAAATGCATTCACCCGGACACTCCTCAGCAGCCTCGATAGCAGCCTCAACATCCCCCTCCGGGACTACCGCCTGCCCCTCTGCCATCTGTAAAACGGGTTCACCCCTTGGAGAACCATCTGGTCCGTAAAGCGTAGGCCAAAAAGCCTCCTTGACGTACGCCAAACCATCCTCATGCATGTCGAACAACGACGGGCAAATCTCAACACAAATCCCGTCACCAGTGCAAAGGTCCTGATCTATCCAAACTTTCACTTGAAAAACACTTCAAGCGCGCGTCCTGCCGCAAAAACGATCACAGCGCACGCAAAGACGCCAATAGCAATACCGGCAAGGGCAACTACATGCTTTACTGGCACGATTCGCACACTTCAGGCGACTCCACGCCCCCAACCAAAGGTTCGTTATCGCAAAACGGATCCAGTTCAGGACGTTCACCTAAAGACTCCAAACGATACTCGGCGCGCTCTTCCGCATACGGAAACCATTTTCCATCAGATCCCACGATAATCATTCCACCAATCAGGAGTAACACCATAATTATAAAACGCTTGACGTTCTGCGCGACGCCGCTGATGACCACGCGCCAACCGCATAGCACGACGCCACTTGCGATCCGACCGCAACCCCGAGGAAGCCGCCAAAGACGGCGAACATTTACTTGAAGGCGGCAAGTTCATCTTCAACTACCCGGCAGCAGCCAATCCCGCACCAACACCCAACGCAGACCCCACCGCTGGACTAGCGCCACCACCCGTCAACAAAGTTAAAGCAAGCGCCAAAGCAATCTTTTGCTCCGTAGACATACCACCCACAGCCCGACCCAAACCACCAAAATACCCCTGCTGAGACTGGTTCTGCTGCTCTGCCGCCCGACGGGCAAACAAATCAGCCAGCATAGTCTGGCTCATCTGCGACTGCGGATCCAAGTCATCCGCAGGAGGCCGCGTACCCTCCAACGTGTCACGAACCTTCGGAAGCCACTCCTTACCCGTCGCAATCTGCTCGGGAGTCAACCGCCAATCAGGCGGTGGAGGCTCCATCCCCGGTAAACGCTGCTGCCCCTCCATAGACAGGACCGTCGGCAACTGCGGACCCCTGAGGGGGGCACCCGGCAACAACCCGCTCACAGGCGGGGACGGCGTAAAACCACCCGGCTGCTCTACAAGCCTGCGCGCCCCTTCAGACAACCCGACCGAACGATCCTCGACCCACTCGCGTTCTTCCACGTCCGGCGGAGTCAACTGGGCCTCTATCTCATCCCACACAAGATCGCTGGGGTCTTCCATCGGAGTGCCGCCCTCAAGAATCTTACCCATGACCTCGGCATGAACCGCCTCCCAATCAGCCTCATCCCACAACCGCCACTCTTCGGCCATCCCCCCAATAGCCGTTGCCACTACTTCCGGCAAGTTGAAACCGGGGTGCGAAGCAAGACCCCGCTTGATGCTACCACGTTCGACCAACTCGCCAGTCTCCGGGTCCTCAACCAAATCCCAAGGATGCCGCTCAGCCTCCGACGTACCCTCACTAATCAGCCGGTCAAACTCGTTAAAATCAAACCCCATGCGTTGCACCGGCAACTCACGCACATCCCGCAACGACACAGCACGCGACGGGCGAGAACGAACACCCTGAGCATTCGGCCCCCACTGAGAAACAGTACGCGGCCTAGCCATTCTCAACCACCCTCAAATGCCGCACCTCAGCCTCCAAAGCATCAGCCAACTCATCATCCGTCAAACCCAAAGCATCCCGCTCATCATCAACAACAACACGCCGCTTCGGCGTAAACTTCTCAACATACTGCAAATACAACGACGCAGCCTGCGTAGACCCCGCCACAGCCTGAGAATGCAACGCATCAATCACCGACTGCGTACGCTCAGGATGAATATTCAACTCAGCAGCACGACGATCCCATTCGCGGGCGAACCGGATGTCGCGCTTTATTCGACGCACGGAATCCTCATGGATGCCGTGCGCTGACGCCCACTCCTTTTGAGTTTTCGGTTCCCTGTCGGGTCCCAAAAGAAACCAGTCCAGCAAATCCTTCCACAAGGGAGGCATGACTTTAGTGTTGGACTCGTCGTCCCATTTCCAGCCCTTGCCGCCGCCGTTAGACATGAAACCCCCTTCAGGTGTGCCGCATCCAACATAAAGCCGCAACTGTCCCAAAGATTACAATCATGTTACAGATAACTGGGAAAACATGAGAACAGCAGGTCAAAGCAACAGTCCGGTCTGGGACAAGAAACCCATACCAATAGGGGGCTGGGGGCATAGCCCCGGATCGCCACCAGAGCCACCGAAAAGTGGCCGCATAGAGCGATCCGGGGACATGGCCGCAAAACATGAGAGGCAACACAGACCCTCAAAGAAGAACGCCGGACCACCAAACCACCCATCCACCAACACCACCCCAAAACCCACACAAAACACGCATCGGCCCTCCATATCTATACATATAACTGGGAAAACGGGGGCACCCCCCCACCCGTGGGGCCTCCCCTCGCGGCCTAGAGCCG
>CEUX01004580.1_pt1 | contig 13430 bp, 10 predicted proteins | sample 531361 | NCBI WGS metagenome assembly CEUX01 (sample SAMEA2622736, study PRJEB7988) | marine metagenome | isolation source: saline water (ENVO:00002010), including
ACACAATTGGTTAAGTCTTGGCAGTAATTTGTATCTTGGTATAGGAACTACTGTCAAATATTACATAAAAGATGGCGATAACTATAACGACATCACACCAATACGCAAAACTTCAACCAACAGTATAACTTTCTCTGCAACAAATGGCTCTTCAACTATTACGGCAACTGATAGCTCGCATGGAGCAGTACAAGGTGATTTCGTCACTATTTCAGGCGCAGTCAGTCTTGGCGGCAATATAACTGCTGCTGTTTTAAATCAAGAATATGAAATAGCTACAACACCTAGCGCAGACACATACACTTTTGTCGCTAAAAATACGAGTGGTGTGACTGTAACAGCGAACGCAAGTGACTCTGGCAACGGAGGTAGTGGCGTTGATGGCAGTTATCAAATAAATGTTGGTCTTGATGTATATGTGACATCTGCTGGATGGGGTTCTGGCACTTGGGGTGCTGGAACTTGGGGTTCAACAAGCGCACTGTCAGCTAACGGACAACTAAGATTATGGACGCACGATAATTTTGGCGAAAATTTAATTATAAATCCTAGAGGTGGCGGTATATACAGGTGGGTAGAAAACAACGGAACATCTACAAGAGCTGTAGAGCTTGCAACGACGACAGGTGCAAATTTAGTTCCTACCGTTGGATTACAGGTACTTGCATCTGAAGTTGATAGGCATTTAGTAGTATTAGGTGCTGACCCAATATCAGGCAGTACGCGCACTGGCGCAGTTGATCCGATGTTAGTCGCTTTTTCCGATCAAGAAAACGAACTGGAATTTGAACCATTAATCACTAATAGTGCAGGTTCTGTAAGGCTATCAAGCGGTTCTCAGATAATCGGTGGCGTAAAATCTAGGCAAGAGATAGTAATATTCACTGACACATCTGTATATAGCATGCAATTTGTAGGGCCACCATTTACTTTTGCTATTAATTTAATAAATGAGGCTAGTGGATTGATAGGGCCAAAAGCTGCTGTCGTTGATGAAAGTGGCGTATATTTTATGAGTTATGGTGCTTTCTACGTCTATAACGGTTCAGTACAAAAATTACCTTGTTCCGTTAAGAATTATGTCTTTTCAGATATAAACGACGGTCAAGCATTTAAAATACATGCTTTTACAAATCTTGAACACAACGAAGTTGGGTGGTTTTATCCATCATCCTCTAGTACAGAGATTGATAGATACGTAATTTACAATACGCAAGAAAAAATCTGGTATTACGGTAATTTATCTAGGACTGCTTGGTTGGACTCTGGTGTTGTCAGCTATCCACAAGCTGCAAGCAGTAATCACATATTCCAACATGAGGTAGGCTTTGACGACGATGGTAGTGCAATGACAGGTGTGTTTGTTGAATCAAGCGATTTTGCAATTGACAGTGGCGAAAACTTTACTTCTATATCATCTTTAATACCAGATATTAAGTTTTTACAAGATCAAAACGGTGGATCTATCAATATAGTAACCAAAGTGAGAAACTTTCCAGGTGATTCTCTCACTACGGAAGCAACCTCGGAAATTAGTTCATCTACGCAAAAAAAAGATATAAGAGCTAGGGGTAGGCAAGCAGTTCTTCGTGTTGAATCAAACGACGATCAATCTGGAAATGGGAATTTATCAATCGGGTGGAGATTAGGTACAACTAGGTACAATATAAGACCAGATGGTAAAAGATAATGGCGAAGCTCTTAGAGACTCGTCTGCCAATAGAATCAAACGATTTTACCAGAAGAGAGATATTTAATAGATTAGTAAGAATATTAGAAATAAACTTAGGTAGTTTTGATCCCAATAACACACCGCAGTTTAACGATCAGCAAATAAGCACTTTAGCTTTTAAACAAGGTGATGTAATATGGAACACATCTATTGGCGTGTTGCAAGTATATACGGGCAACAAATGGATACAGCTTCATAATCCAGCTAATCCACAAGGATATGAACTGCAAGCAAATATAGGGAGTGTTTCTGTCAAAACTAATGGAAATATTTCTATAAATGTGTGATATTCCTAATAATATTATGTGGCTGGAAAATATATGTTAAGTACCATAACAAACGCAATAACATCTGTCTTTAGTAATAAAGCAGCAAAAGACGCAATCATAAATGCAGCGATCACCAAAGTTGCAGGCGGTTCTGATAGAGCTGCTATTACAGCAGGACTAGGCACATTCGCCTCTCAAGAATATGGGATACCTGGAATACCAGATTTTCTAGGAACGCCACCAATCAATCCCAACGCTCCTGATCCGAGATCATTTGCCGAGGCACAAAAAGGTATCATTGCTGGCATAGAAGAATTTGATAGATTGATTGAACAAGCTGACAGAGTTGGAGATCCAGCGTTAGCGAATGAATATGCAAAAGGCAAAGGAGCTTTACAAAAACAACTTGCAGATATTAATAAACAAATTGCTACAACAACTACACCTGTTAAAACTGGAGGGACACCAGAGTTTATAAAAAATATTGGTGATTATTTTGGTTTCGGTGGATTAGAAGATTTAAAAGAAAAATACTTAGATAAAGATAGTAGATTTAGAACACCATTAGGTAAAGGACTACCATCACCTTCAGGTTTGGCTTTACCTGCTTTTTTGGGTCTTTTAGCGTATGATCGAGCAAAAGATAAAAGAGGTGGTATTGCACTAACTCCACAAGTGATGATGGATTCACTAGGTAGATACCAACTAGCAAGCGATATGGGGACTGGCGGTACAAGAGCAGAATTTGGTCTTGGGCCTAAACCTTCAGTTTTAAATGTAGCTGGTGGCGGTGAAATTAACAGACAATATTTTAATCAAGGCGGTATAGCCGAACTTGATATGAGAGATGGTGGAGAATCAGCAGGTCCTGGAACTGGCACATCAGATGATATACCAGCGATGTTAAGCGATGGTGAATATGTAATGACTGCAAAAGCAACAAGAGGTGCAGGTGCATTTGATCTATCAAAATCAGATTCAGGCATCACTCTAGTAAAAACAGATAACCCAGACAGAGAACGCGGTGTAGCAAACATGCGCGAGTTAATGAATATATTTGAGGAAATTTAATGGAAGTACCAGTAGGCATGAATCCTGTTGTTTATAATGTTGAAAGAACAAATGAGATATCTGACCCATTTGTAAGAGAAGCATACTTTGGATCACCAGATACACCAGGAATAATATCTCAAGCTATTGATGCAGCAAATAGAGTATATGGTACACCTACCCCTATACAACAAACAGCAGGCTTATCGCCACTAGAATTAGAAGCGATGCGAGGAGCATACGCAGGAATTGGTTCTTTCCAACCATTTCTAGATGCAAACCAAAGAGCAATACTAGAAAGTTTTGGTTTGACTAGAGATGCAACTGGTGTGGCAAGACGCGCTGCGGATATGAGATTTGATCCATCAACGATGATTCAAGACTATTTTGATCCATATGAAGATAGAGTGGTACAGCAGACAATAGATGATGTTTTCAAAGCTGGCGAGATAGCAGATGTTGCACAAAGAGCCAGGGACATCCAAGCTGGTGGTGAGTCAGCATTTGGATCAAGAGCAAGACTTACAGCCAAAGAAAGAAGAGAAGCACTCAGCAGAGGACTTGGACAGGCACTTGCAGGCATACGTTCTGGTGGATTTAGAGATGCCAGAAGCGCAGCCAGAAGCGATTTTGGCGATCAGAGGTCTGCGCAGGAAAGATTTGGAAATTTCTTAACTGGTGCTGCTACAGGTATTGCAGGATTAGGTGGCCAACTAGGAGGACTAGGCAGTCAAGCTGCAAACCTTGCTAAAGAACAAAGAGATGAATTAGCAAGGTTAGGAGGGCTGGCAAGAGGTGTTAAACAAACTGGACTAGGCAGAGCATTTGCAGCGCAGACCGCAGATAGATTTGCACCACTCTCTGCTGCAAGTTTTGTTAAAGGTTTCTTACCGACATATCAACCAGGAAGAACTCTAGTTACACCAACATACGGTATGCCTCAAGATCCTTTAGCAGCAGGTATCGGTACATTCTTAGGAACGTACGGAGCGTTAAGCAACACTGACCGAGAAAAAGAAAACCCTTACACAAAAGCAGCTAAAGTATACCAACAATCATCAGGTATCGTTTAAAATGAATGTTTTACAACGTAGAATGTTTTCAAATGGGGGTGATGTAAATATATCATCAGAAATGCAAACATATTTGGATGAAATTGGTGTAGACCCAACAGGTAAAACGGTTGACCAAATCAAATCTGAAGTAGATCAAGCAATACAAGATGAATATGCTGATTACAGCAAACTTTTATTTGATCCTAGCGATCCATTAGATTATGTTTCTCTTGGATTGATGGCTACTGGTGTAGGAGCTGGAGTGGGGACTGGTATAAAAGCATTGAGGAAAGGCAAAAAGATACAAAAAATCGCACAGATGATTAAACAAGCTCGCGAAAGAGCTGCCAAAATTTTTAGAGAAAACCCAATAACATCGACTGCTATAGCAGGCGGCGTAGCTGTACCTTTAGTAGATGTAGCGACAGATTTCGAGGAACCTCCCGATATGGTACCTCCTGAAAATATAACAGCGGAGCTTGCTGATCTTACAGAACAAGAACGTATTAAAAAACAAAACCAAAGTAAAAAACAACGTGAAGTGGATGCCGCAAGAGCTGCAAAAGATGAAAAGGATAAAATCAACGAAACCCTTCGTATTTTACAAACAAGAGCAGGAGAGTTTGACGAAGCCGAAAAAGAAAGAATATCACAAGAAAGAAGAGACAACGCATTTACTCTAATGCAAGAAATAGGATCTGCGATGGTAGAAACTGGTCAAATTGACAGAGGGTTGGCGTTAGGAGCAACAAGAGCCTCAAAAAGAATAAGTGAAGAGAAGTTGGCTGAAGAACTAGCTAAAAAGGAAGCTCAGGAAAAACTTGCTGAAGAATCAAAATTATCTGAATCAGATTATTTAAAAATTACAGAAAGATACCAAGAATCTGCAAGAACTTTATCAAAGCAAAAAAACCTAGAAAGAATAATACAAGGGATGGAACAAGCAATTTCAACAGGTAATGTAAGTGGTGCAAGAGGGGCTATAGGTAGGCTTATAGACGATGTAGCAGGTTTTTCAGGTATAGGTGATGACATAGTAGGTGCAGCAACTAAGGCGGTTGCCGACGGAAGATATTTAGAGGCTCAAGCTATACAAGAAATACTACAAGAATCAGGAAGAACCATATCTGACAGAGATAGAGATTTAATTCGTCAGATGATGGCAAATTTAGAAAGTTTATTTACAGGTAAAGGAGAAGCCTTAGACGCGCTTTCAAAAGTTAAAATTAATATTAGAGATGCTATGCAGGCTAGTAAATCTGATATTGACGCTTTAAAAAGTAGATACGGTGACAAAATACCAGAACTATCTAACTACGATAGAATTTATAGTATAAATCCACAGACAAGAGAGGTGGATGAAGATGATGCCGTATTACAAGCGGACGAAATAGATGTCTAAGAAAATTAGACTGCCTAATGGTCGTTATATAAAGGTAAAAACTAATGACCTTCAATTAGCCAAAGAACGAGCCGCAGAATACTATCGCCAAGGTGGTGAAGGCTTTATAGATGCTAAAACTCAAAGGTTAGCCGAAGCATACGACAGTAATTTCGACTACGATACAGGTGTAGATGCTCCTTGGCTTAGAGCTAAACTAGGAGCGCAAGAAACTTTACTTGGAAAAGAGAAAGTTTTAGAAGAAGCCGTAGGAACGAACGGGTATACGATAGATAGTTCGGGTAAGCTTGCTTTGACACCGTTAGGCTTAGAAAGAATGGGTATACCTACCTCCACTAATCAAAACGTAGTAATAGATGAAACTGGTTTTGGTTTTGGAGATTTAGCAGATTTTTCTGGCGTAGTAGGGCCAATAGTGGGATCTATAGCAGGGTCAATAATAACGAGAGGCAGAATAAAACCAAAAGTCCCTGGTATAAAAACTAAAACACTTATGGACATAGGTAAAATATCCGTGGGTACAGGAGCAGGTGCAGTAGCAGGAAAATCCAGTGAAGAAGCTTTGGAGTATGTCACTGGATTACAAGATCAAAGTCCTGGAGAATTAGCTGAATTAGCTGCTCAAGAATTTGCAATAGGAGCTGGTGGAGAATTTGCCTTTGGTGTTGGTGGAAAACTACTGAAATCTGCATTTGGGCAAAATGCTATAAACGTACAAGGGGCGCAAATAGGTAGGGACAAACTTCTTAAAGCTTCTGCTTTAGCAGGGCCAGGTGTGACAGATGGTAATGATGTTTATAAAGGTGCCGTCGCATTAGCAGCATTAGAAAGTCCATTAATAGGTAGGTTACAACCAATTTTAGAGACTATAGGTGGTTCTAAATCAAGAGTGAAAGGTTTAGAAGACACTTTGATAGCAACTTTAAAAAATAATTACAGAGCCACAAACGATTTGACGGAGCAGTTTAGTAAATCTGTAGATGAAATTAAAGCTTCAGGTTTTGCAGACGCAGCATCTGATGTGGTTGCAGGCAGAGCAATACGGGAAATTTTAGAAAAACAAGAATTATCTGCACGTAAAGCATTAGATGTAGCTGAATCCAAATTAGATGAAACAGTTAGTAATATTTTGAGAAATATGGATGCTTTCGCAACGCCAGCTACCACAGAGACTGGCTTCGCAATAAGAGAGTTTACTGAACAAGCTTACAAGAGTTGGAAAGATACTTCTGATGATTTATATGCTCAAGTGAATAAATTTTTTGAAAAAGATGTAAATCTTGTTGATTTAGCTGCTGAATCTGGTAAATCTGTAGAAGAATTTTCCGCTTTACTACCAAGAGGAGGCAAGATAACCGAACAGCTTGAATGGATAGATGCCACACCAATTAGAACATATGCAGATTTACTTGACGCAAAATTAATAGGTAAAGGAGTATCTGAAGAAGACGAAATTAGAAAAAGTTTACAGTTTTTAAAAGATTTAGGTGGTAACGATAGCACTATTTCATTAGAAAATTTATTAAGAATAAGGTCTGATCTAGCAACTAAAGCAAGAGCTACATCAGAGGGTGTAGATTTTGCAAAGTTTTCGGATATGGAGAGATCAAATTTTTTAGATTCTATAGATCGTATAATAAACAATCTTGCAGATGGTGACGAGTACGCAGTCAAACTATATGCAAATGCGGTAGGTAGAAGAAGAGTTACAAAACAATTAGCCAACAAAGTTAAATCTCACATGGATGCCTTAAAAATTGCAAACTCCTATTTTGCAAGAGGCTTACAAGCTTTTGATAGGCCAACTTTTAAAAGCATTTTGAATGACGCTCAAGCAGGTGGATTTGACACTGACCAAATATTAACTAAAGTCCTCAAAAAAAATAACGGTCAAGATTTGAAAAGATTTTTAGATACTTTAGATTTTAAAACGGCTGGTATAAGAAAACAATATGACGAACTTGGAAGAGTATCTCGTTCAGGTGAACCAAGCAGAGTGCCATTCTTAAAAGTAGGTGGTGAAGACATACTTGCTAAAGCAGATATAAAACTAAATCAAACTGTTTTTGAAAATAAAGAACAAGTCAGAAACATGTTGCAAAGAGAGTTTATTAGGAACCTAGTCAAGAATATAAATCGTACAGGCAACATGAATTACAACAAATTAGCTAACGCCATAGATGGATATGGCACTACTGCTGATGAATTGTTTGGAGGTTCGGCTGCTAAAAATGAGTTTTTAAAAACACTTAGAGATACAGAAGAACTCGTAAACGTAGGATCACTAGATGAATTCAATAATCTAATAACTAGCAAAAGTTCAGCTCAAGGTATACAAGATGCTTTAAAAGAAAGAATTATGGCACAAGCTGATTTACAGGACATACAAAAATTAGATGTATTTAGAAGAATACAAAGAGGAACAATAGATTCTGAAGAAATAGTAGCAAAGATATTTAAGCCAGCAAGTTCTGATGAAATTGTAAAAGTAAAAGAATTGTTAGGTGGGCCAGAATCTGAGGCTTTCAAACAGTTTCAAGAAACGGCGATGCGTAAAATATTGCAAGATGTTGTAAACCCAGGAGAGGATGTAATAACAAAACTTTTTAACGATGGTGCATTTGTAAAAGCGATTGATAGGTACGGAAGCGAAGTTTTAGAACAAACTTTTGGTGAAGAACAAGCGAAAGCTTTAATCAAAGCAAAAGACGTGGTGAAATTTGCGATGGATGGAGAAAGGGCTGCTGGCGGTGGATCATTATTTACACAAGGTTTCTTGTTCAGATACATCTTTGATCCAATAAGAGCAACTGGAGTATTTACCCCAATAAGAATCATGGCTTCTCTTTTAGGAAGACCACAGGTTATCAAATGGCTTGCTGGAGATGTGTCTAATAAAGAGTTCGCAAGACAAATACCTACTTTACTTGATTACTATGGTGTGGCTTTCCCAGCTGCAAAAGTTGGCGCATCACAACTTGGTATCAGGGAAGTTGTAGAAGGAGTAGAAGAAGGCGAAAGATTTTTAGAAACAGATGGTATTGATCCGAGAGCTCCGTTAATAGGTGGCAGTCAAACTATGACTAGACCTCCTCAAGTATCTTTAGACATTCCTGATGTTCAACCTATCGCAAGTGCGCCTAGTAGCACTAGACAAGGCACTCCAATCGGCCCAACATTATTACCAAACCCAAGAGATCAAGAAATCGCTGAGTTACTCAGACGAGTTTAGTTATAGTTAATCCCAAGTTCTTCTCTATCAAATCCTAAAGGTTTATCTGACAGACAATCCAGTTCGTTCCTGGAAAAGTGTATATATGGCTCTGAGTCTTCTGGTAGTTGCGGTTCAGCTATCGTACCGAATCTGACATCATATACTTTATTTTTATCCCAAGTGTGTGAATACACGCTATCAGTCATAGCAAACACAATTACGAATGGATGATTGGTAGCTAAAGATAAAGCACCGCCCATCCTGAGTTTAGACGCGCTCAATAACAGCGTATCGTATCTATCAATACCGAAGCTGCGACACTTAACTTCTAACCAGAATGATGACTGTTTACTTTCGCACCAGTAGTCCAATCCGTATGATACTGGTAGTTTATTGCAACTGACTCCCCATAATCCCTCTATAAAACCAGCGACTCTTTCTTCTCTTTTTTGGTCGTTGATCGTTTCCATTTTTGGTTTTGCGTTCATTTACCCTCCTAGTCTTCAAAGAAGTCTGGATCTATCGCTACTATCCTTTTCATTGGCCTACCAGAAGTTTTTGTACGCACACTCTTCTCTTGTATCTCGCCTGCGTTCATCAATCTTTTAATAATTTCTTTAACCTCAAACGACTTCATTGATCTAAATATTTCTCTTCTGTCGATATCTCTCTTACTGATACCGATTTCTCCTTGCGTCCTGATGAAACTCAAGACTTGTTTTATTCTGCTTTCCATCTCTGACCCTGCGACTTTATCCTCACATGTATCAATCATTATCTGATCGTAGTAATTTACATAATTTATTGCCCATTCTGTCATTTCACCCGATATAACTTTTGAATTTGGGTTTTCGGACATCTGACATATCAAAGCCAATCGCATCGCTTTCTCTTTTGTTCGCGACAAAAGGACTTCTAGTCCATCTTTCTCTAATTTGTCTTGTTGTCTTATCAAATCGTGAGCAAGGACATTCAACAAATCTAGTGAGTGCTGATCAAATTTTACAACTCTTTGTTTTAAATCTAATTCTGAATTATTTATTGCAACCTCTTCCATTTCATTTCTTGGTTGTCTGACCCTTCTTATCCATTCGCATATGTCGTAATCAGGTTCGCTGTAAGATACTAGCCTACCGACTGCTCTTGGTAACTTTGATTCCACAACAATAAATCTATTTAAAAATCCATCTACGATACGACCAGTAGATAAAGCACCATAAAAGTTACGTGGTACTGACATACCTATCAAAGTGATTGCAGGTTTCATCGTAGAGCGATTTAGAGCCTCCTCCTGCTGTTTTGCGGTCATATTCATAAGAGAGTAGTTGTCAGGTCTTAAAGTGCCGTGACAGCGACCCCAGGACTCCATAAGCACCTGTAAAGCATCCTCTTTGTTTGAGTTCGATGATTTGGCGATACTTTCTAATCTTTTACCAAATTCATCCATCACAGTGATGTGTGTTGGTTTATGTCTGAGTAAACTGTAAACAGCACCCGAACTGGTGTATCCATCGCCTGCCATAATGTCAGCGTGTCCTGATGCGTCTAATATTGATTCTATTGTAGTTTTTACGTTTTCTTTCCCTTGTCCTGATTTTGCAATACACATAAAAAACAAAGACGAGAAGTTGTTCATATCTGTTCTGTATATACGACCAAGTGCAACAGATCCAAAAGCAAGTGCTGTTTGTAAAGATAGTGCAGGTTGTTGTATGTGTGCAATCCTCTGAGAATATTCGTAAACATTTTTGAGTATGCCTGGTGGATTGTATAAATCTTTTGGTTCTTTAATTGTGTATTGATTTTTCTTGAATAATGGTGCTTGTTGATTTTTTCTTTGGTGAGTTTTTAATATGGAATTGACTGTCGTTGATATTTCATTTTTTGATAGCGGCGGTTTATTTTGCAAGTTCCATTGTTGAACAAAGAATTCAACCATTTCAATACTAACACCTTTAGCAATCAAGTTGCCTGCCAATCTAGCTGCATTGTCATTACGACTGCCTTGAACAACACCATCCATCGAAAAAGGAGTTGATATTGGTTTGCCGTTTATTTTTTCAGCACCTGTTATTTGAATCCAGTTTTCTTTGGTGAAGTCTGGTAAATCGCTAGTATCATGCCAATCCCACCCAGGTATGAACTTTGGTTCATATATAGCACCTGTAGCATGTATGTTGTATGGTGCAATAATTAATCCGCCTGTCCCTCTGATATCAATCAGTTTTGCAGGGTCACTTGAGTTTGTTCTTCTTGCAACGTAGGTCGTATAGTTTTCTGGATTATTGTAGTAATAGTGCATACCCTTACCAGTAACAACCTTACAAGGTGTGTTTGGCAAATTCTTTTCTGCCCAAATGACAGCTTCTGGTGTATCTGCATCTACGACGATAAATTTACCGCATATCAAAGCGACAACAAGATCGTCACGACCCTCAAACCATTTTGTTATTTGTTCTTCGCTTGGCTGTTTATCTTTAAATTGCTGCCAACCGCCTAGTTCTTTTGGCGGTACTTTATTATGACGCATTAACGGTACTGGTGAGTATCCATGTTCCAGATATGCCAACGCAAGATCAAGCGCAGTATCCTGCGCAGATACTTCTATGTTAAGCACTAGCTTTCTTTCTTAGTTTCGTCTATTGGCCCATAAATAGATTCAAAATCTAATTTACCGCCAGTATTCTTTATAATGATTTTTGCTTGCTTAATGGAGGGTTGTCTTCTGCCGTATCTATATGCTTTTGCAGTTCCTGGAGTACATTCAAACAGTTTTGCTGCTGCCTCCGTACCCATGAATTCTATGTATTGTCTCAATGTGTATCTTTGCACCTCTCTCTCCTTATATTCAGGTTCAAATCCCTCTTGATAAAGGGTCTTGAGTATGTCGTTTGATAGTTCTTTTTGTCTAAAATAATAATTTGTAATCCATTGTTTGTTTTTTGTTTTGTTCATGCTACAATAAGTCCCAATTGAGTGAAAAACTAAGTGTAGCTCAATTTGTTATTAAATAAAAGTTAAACTTTAATATAATTTTCATGGAGAAAGATATGAACGATAGTATATTATCACGTATAAAAACTCCAAACGAACTTGTGGAACAACAGGGTGCTAAGTTGCTGATCTACGGTGAGTCTGGAGCAGGAAAAACGACTTCTCTCAAAACTGCACCTGGTAAAACCTTAGTTGTAAGTATGGAGAGTGGTTTATTATCTATTAAAGATGCTGACAATTTGACGGCGATTGAAGTCAAAGAAGCATCCGAAATAGAAGAGATAGCACAAATGTTAGAAAACGGCACACTCGAATACGATACAGTATGTTTGGATAGTATTACCGAGATGTCAGAGATTTTGTTATCTCAGGAAAAAGCAAAATCAAAAGATCCACGAAGAGCATACGGAGAGGTAATCGAAGTAATGATTAAAACTATGCGTAGGTTTAGAGATTTGCCAATACATGTAGTTTTTATTGCCAAACAAGCAAGAGAACGTGACGAGGCAACTGGCATGTTTCATTATCAACCGATGATGGTGGGTGCTAAGTTACCGACACAAATACCTTACTTTTTTGATGAAGTGCTAGTCCTCAGAACTTTTGACGACGAAACTAAAGAAGGTAATAAGATTGTCAGTCGTTGGTTTCAAACAAGGGTGGGACAAAACTACATAGCGAAAGACAGAAGTGGGAAGTTAGCAGAGTTTGAAGAACCTAACTTAACTAATATTATTAACAAACTAGGATTTGCATCAGGGGGTGCAGTATGAGCGATTTTGAAGGATTAGATATAAACATGGAAGAAACAGAAAGCGGTTCATTCATACCAGAGGGCGAATACCCTTGTATTATAAATGTATCCGAAATAGCAACTTCACAGGCAGGTAACGATTACCTAAAATTAGAACTATCAGTAACTGGTGAGAAATACAATGGTTGGAGAGTGAGGAAAAACTTCAATCTTTGGTATAAACATGCAGATGCAGAAAAACAAAGTAAGACCAGAGGTTACGCTAATAAAGATTTTGCACGTTTTTTGAAAGCATGTGGCATGGATAAACCACCAAAAAGTCATGTTGCCTTACAAGGTAAAGAAGTAATCTGCAAGTTAATAGTAAAAGAAGCGGAAGAGGGATCGGAGTACGGGCCAAGTAATGAAGTACAATCTTTTAGTAAAATAGAAAGATTGACTCCTCCGAAAGCATCTAGCTTGCCACCGAGCATGTCAGAGGACAAAGAGAAGGAAGATGATACTCCAAAACCACCTTCTTTATAAATCCACACGGCTCGCTAGGGGTCGAAGAGTAAAGTGTTCTCCATACCCTAATCATCGCACTTTCTCGACCTAGCAAAGTTGTACCTTATTGCTACGAGGCTCCTCCTATATGGCCTTATTGAACAACCTTGGTGCAGTTGTGTAGCGAAACGCACCTTTTTTTATAAGGAGAGATTTATCAAACCAAGTTCAGCAAAAGCAAAAGGCAGACTGCTACAACAGAAGTTTAGAAATATGTTAGTAGATATTCTTGGACTTGACGAAGATGATCTTGAAAGTCGTCCGATGGGGAGTGCTGGTGAAGACATAATTATGGGCAAGCAATCCAGAGACAAGTTTCCCTACAGCATCGAGTGCAAGAACCAAGAGGCTATCAATATCTGGAAGTCCTACGACCAAGCATCAAAAAACTGTAAAGGGTATGAGCCTTTAGTT
>CEUX01024457.1_pt1 | contig 13425 bp, 8 predicted proteins | sample 531361 | NCBI WGS metagenome assembly CEUX01 (sample SAMEA2622736, study PRJEB7988) | marine metagenome | isolation source: saline water (ENVO:00002010), including
AGAATCCTGAGAGCCACGGTCAATCGTTACAACTCTCAGGACTCTATATTAGCGTGTGCTGCTCTTTTGTGAAAGGTTAACTTAGATGAGGCACCTGCAGAATTCTTAGCTTCAGCTTTAAATCCACAGATATCACAAGTCTTAGCGACCTTACCGTCAGTTATTTCTACTTTGGCAGAGGCAGCTTTCTGTCTTGCTAACTCACTGAATGTTTCTCTACACCATTTACATTCACACGACTCATTTGGCTTCCAAGGAAATAAACCGATTTTAGATTTACGTAGCACGTAATCAGGGTTACCGGGAACTCCTTTAATAGTAGTTCCTATATCCCTGACAACTTCACCCTGAACATTGAAACTGGCTTTATGCCTGTACAAGGTTGTCTTGGGTTGCCACTCATCTATATACCGCATAGAGAAGCCACTATTGGCTAACTCTATTTTCTGCTGGTTTCTTTCGGTTATTCCTGCCATTAATTACTCCTGATTATGCAGTATCTAGGTCACCAATTTCAAATGTAACTGGGGCACCACGACTGTCATCTAGTTCAAAGACACCGTAGTCTGCCGTCATTACAACTTCAGTAGCCCTGAGGGACGCATCTCTTTGTCGCTCTGTCCGGGTATCTACGCTAGTTAAAGCAGCCATCGCACTCTTGTCAGCGATTACTCCAATACCAGAATCAACACCTGAAACTTTATCAATATTACCGTCTTCAAATATGGAAACACCGTTTATTGGTCGTAACCCACTGTAGAAATTTTGCAGTAAGTCAGCTGACCATCCATTAGTAATTTCTCCCATACCTGCTGCAAGTGCCCCGGCGTTACCAGACGCTACTGTGGCAGCACCTTTTGAAAGTTGTGCTACAGCGTTTGGGTGATGAAGTATGTATACCTGAGAACCAAACTTATTAGCTTTGGCTCTAGAAATAATTGCATGTACGTTTGAAGGTGTCATCAACCTACCATCCGAACCTAGGTCTGAACCTCCGTTTAAGGCAGAGTACAGAGCAATTACGTCTGAATCTTTCTTTCGTGCCATACCGTCACCCAGCTGCCTTCCTATAATAGAGAAGACGTTAGGGGCAGACTGCCTGACGAGTTTGTCAGTCAGAATAACCTTGGCCCCTACCTCAGATGCGGTAAGGTCTACAGTGGTCATTCCAATCTCTTCCTCGTCTACTATGTCCTGACCGTCTACTAGGTCACTCATAGTCATCTGTCCTACTTTAGGGACAGTAACCTGCTTGGCTCCCTTTGGCAGTTTAAACTGCTCAATCAAGGCCAAAGCTGGAGCATTATGCTCCTCTGTGTATCTTGCGGAACTAATAATTATTCTCTGGGCATTTTCTAAATTACCCGTTGTCGCTGTTTGAGCCATGTCAAACTCCTATATTATCCAAGACCAGCAGCCCTTCTAGCTGCTGATTGGGCTTCAGGTGACCTGTCACCTTGGTTATAGCGTTCTAGCCACCTATCCTCACTGTTGTTGGCAGCAGGTGTGGACTCGTTGTCATTAAATGACTGAGAAGGGACCAGTTGTGCCCTTAACCTAGCAATTTCGGCATCCTTCTCACGGTCTGAAGCTATACGCTTCGCTGCTGCTTCCATAGAATCTGGAGTTTGGTACTGACGCAATTCATTTAAATCGCTTAACTCTAATTTATATTGATTTGCAAAGTGTTCAGCTGCAGCCTGTTGCCCCTGAATAAACTCTGCATACTGTCTTTGTTGTGCCTGTGCCTGTGCCTGTTGGCTAACAGACTGATACCAGTTATTTGCTACATGTTCTGCTTGGTCAGGTAGATACCCTGCATTTTCTAAGTCAGCTTTGTACTTATTATACTGTTCAACTATCTGACGTTCCTGCTGTTGCTGTTGATACTGTGCATTTTGCTGTTCAACAGCCTCTAACCTCTGCTTGATATTATCCTGAGGCTCCAATGATGGAGGAGGTGTATTTTCTGGTGCAGCAGGTGGAGCGTCTGTATTAACAGGTTGTTCAGCCGGGGTATCAGGTTGTTCTGCAACAGGTTCTGTACTATCTGTATCTACAGGTTGCTCTGTATTCTCAGCAGGGGTATCTGTATTACCAAAGTCCTGAAAGGTGTCTACCCCTTCAAAATCTGAAGTTATATCTGTTGTTGTGTTACCTGTTTCAGGTAACGGAGCCTGAGTACCCTGTGAATTATCCTGTTGTTCTGCCTGATTAACCATAAATTACCTCGACCTTAAAAATAAACCTTGGATATACCCTGTGTCAACGGACAGGGGCGTAAGTTCCATACTGGCTTCCATATTGCCCGTATTGCCCTTGTAAGGTAGAACCACGTAATGGGGTAGGTATAATTGCTCCGTGCATATGATTTAAATAACTCCTACCTGTAGTAGTAACTGCCTTACCTTTATAGTATCCATCTCCATACCAGAAAGCAAGAAGGTCATCTAGATTTGAATTACCGTTTACATCTATAGTGCTTAAAACATATCTTGAACGTGCAGAGTCCCTCATTCTTTTAAACATTCGTATAGCGTTAAGCTGTCCCATTCCTTCTCTTTCTTGTTCAGATTCTGCACGCATATACCTATCCCACAATTCTTTTTGTTCTGGAGAAGCATTAGGTATAAATGTATCAGCTGTACGACCTATATTAAAATAAGGACTCATAACCTTACGTGCATTATCATATGTGACTTCCATAGAAGTCATGCTGGAAATTCTCGCATCTTCAAATGTTTTATACTCATGTGAATCATCCCCAAAGGTATTTATTATTCCATTTATATACTGTTCCCTAGCATCATAAAATTGATTTACAAGTTCAAAATCAGGGTCTTCGCCTTCTGGGTATCGTATATTGTAATAACCTGCAAGTAACAGTTCTGTTCTTAATCTTGTATCCTGTGCCCCTGATTTTGTAGCTATTTGATAAAGAGAAGAATAGTAATTATCACGTTCTTCATCTGTTAAAGAATATATAGTTTTATTACCGTGTATTTCAATCATTCCCTTTTTGAAGAAATCGTAATTATCGTAACGTGAAGACCTATTCTTTCTCCAATCCTTAGGAGTAATTCCTACAAATTTATCACCGGGTTTTCTGTATGCCCATTGTTGTAATAATTTATCATCTTCCTGCTGAGAAGCATAAACCTGTTTACGAATCCTACCTAATCTAGCAGTTAACTGTTTACTTTCGTCTTTATCAATATCGTAACCCAGTGATTCTTGTTGTCTCTCTCCTATTTCACGTAATCCACCTGCATAAGGAGGGTTATATCTCCTAGTTACATCACTAATGAAAGGCAAACTAGTTAACTCTCTACGTGGCTTTCGTAGTTCGTCCTCAAAAGTCTCAAGGTTTTCTATCCCGGTACGTGCTATATGTCCTTTATATGCAGTACGTTCCGATTGTGTCTTTAAAGAACGATAATGTTGAACCTGTTCCTCAGAAGTTGTAGGTTCCGTCATCTTGAATTTTCTATGAATTCCATCTACGGTTTCAAAAATCCAATCAGGCAAACTTAAAGCTGTTTTCCCTGTACCACCAAATATACTGCTTGCAAGATGGTCAAGACGCAAAGGACTTGCATACGTAGAATCTTCAGGGAGAATATTAGCTACCTTTCGTATTGTTTCTGATGTGAATGGTTGATACTGGTCAGAATTATCACGATACTGTAAATCATATGGAACAATAGGCTCGTCACGCCAGTAATCTTTATTTTCAAATTCTTCTCCCAATTCTCGTAACCCTACAAAAGGTTTTAAATATGTAGATAGATTAGTTGGGTTACCAAGTAATGGAAGATTATCAACTGGTGTTACTTCAGAAAATAATCGTTGTGCAAATAACTTAAAATTGTTTTTACCTTCTGCTGACTTATCAAATGTTTGAGCAAGTTCTTCCATCATATACTGAGGTGCTGCTGATATAATTGACCACTCTCTTGTTCTATGTGGAATAACCATAAAGTTAGGCTTTACATTACCTGTTAGAGGGTCACGTAAAACTTCACCATCTTTATCACGCTTTGGTGGCAACAGAATTAGAAACCCTGAGTATTTAATCCATCCCGGTATATCCCAGTATCCCCATTCATCAGCGTGCATAAGGTTCCATCCCATTATCGTAGCCTGTGCTGAAAGTACCCCACCCATACGGACCATAGAAGCATTGGCACCACCAAGTCCCTTTCCTGTAAATACAGTCCTGATATGGTCCATCATAGGAATAGTATCTGTATTGTATTTATATCTAAGATTATCTAGTTCATTAACACCAGTATCAACAATACGATTAGATTCTATACCTACACGTCCAGTAGTACGTCTGGTAATATCCAGTTCTTCTCCCATCGCTGTAGCACCACGCTTTCTTCCTTCAAATGATGGAAGAAATTTACCTTCAAATAGAACTTCGTCTGCTGTACGCTTTTTACCAATATAGTTACCATATTCCCAGTAAGGACCACCTTCAACAGGGTTTTTAACAGGTTGTATATTAGGATGTAAATTAACACCTATCGCACGAAACGGTAATTTAGTACCTTCCATAGCTGCATTTAAGAAGTATGTAAGAGGGTTAATTCTTCTAACCCATTCTCCTCCACGCCAGAAGTTAACAGTTGCGTCCAATGAAGCCATTCCAGCCTCACGAATAGCTGGGTGGTCTACAAGTCCAATACCCGGTGTCTCCTTGTAGCTATAAAGTAACTCATCTATAAACTGTGTTCTATCAAGGGCTTTTAATCTATTCCACTCAGGGGCACCAAGACGGGCAATTATTGTTCTTTCAGCTACTTCCATACGGGCAGCCTGTTCAATAACCTGTGATGTACGACTCCATTTTTTACCTACAACCTTACCTTTACGACCAACTTCTTTAACTCCACGACCTATAAAATTACTGTCTAAGACATCGGATAACTGTTCTGTTACCTTATTACTTGTACTGAAATTATCTGCCCACAAGACCTCACCACTAAATCCACCCTTGTTTATTCTCTTTTGTAAGTCCCGTGCATAAGAATCTACGTTTGTTGTTCGTGATTGAAACGCACCAGTTGCCCTCATAATATCCACAAGAGCGTTATCTGCTTCATTAACAATACCGTCAAAGTTCTTAGCCATTTGAGCAATAACACCCGGAGGCATAACTCCACGTTTAAGCCAAACGGTAAACATATCTATGACACCATTTGTAACCATAAATACAGGATTAAAAGTTGTAAGAGTTCCCCTACGTAATCCTGCAAGATACCCTAACCAGTTTTCTAATTCGTAATTACCTTTAGATGCCATACCGCCTTTACCAAATACAAAATCATACAAATCCTTTTGTATTGGTGCAGGTCTACCATTAACATCATCACCTATACCACCATATACTTTACGTCTTCCGTTCTCGTAGAAAGATATATAACCATGTTTAGCCCTGTGGCTTGCTACATCATCGGGCAGTTTTAGTGCAACCATCTTCCCTGTTTCAGAGTCAAATTTTTCAAACTTCTTAGTTACATCTTTCAACCAACCCAACCCGTCTTCACCAAGAAGAACATGTAAAGTTTTAGCAACAGTATTACGTTTTATTCTTAGTTCATTTTGAACAAGTTGTTTAACCATAACTTCTGAGGATAACGGGTCTAATGCACCCATAACAGCAACCTCATCAGAAAGTGCAAATATACCTTTACTGACATTAGAAAAGGGAGATGCGTTACCAGCCATTCCCACCCCTTTAGCTTCAGCAAACTCTATATAAGCAATCGGGTTATACCAAGGATATGTAGTAGCATACTGGTCAGCAACTTCCTGACTCAATATCCCGGCTTTTACAAGTCTTGCACGTTCCCTGATATAGACATCACGTATTTCTTCAGCCCCCTTTAGAACACGGGCAAACTCCTCTTCTGTCATGTTCTCTTTCATATATTTTTCCCATTCCATTACATCTCTGTAGGAACCGTCAGGGTTTCTTATCTCATCAATAACCTTCCCTGTTTCAGGGTCAATAGGAACAGGTAAAGTATCTAATTCACGTTTTGTTAAATCAGGATTATCTACAATAGATTTATAATGCCGTGCCTGAATAAGTCTACTTATATCAGATGATTTAACTCCAACATTATCTCCAGTACGTAATCCTAGAAGAGGTTCTATTTTTTGTTTTATTAAGTTCTCGTATGCGTAAAACGCTTTTGGAATCGGACCTTCAGACAGATGGGCTGCAGCTACAACATTTAATTCAGATAACGCATGGAAAGCCTCTTTTGCCGAAGCACCTAACCCCCTTGTCTTAGCGTAATTATCAAGAATCATACGCATAGCAAAATTAGAATCCCATATCTTTGCTGCAAATCTCACATAATTACCAGCAGCCCAAGGATTAGATTTAATAGTTGAATTAGCAATATCGTCCCGTTTCTTATTGTAATCATCCATACGATTACCAGAATCTGTAGCCTCACGAACAGCATCATCTTGACCTACATCTCTAGCAGCATCATGTCCACTGGCATCTCCTGTGCTTCTTACCTGTTCCTGCTGGGCACCCCTGTCCATATTTTCAGGACCCATGTCTTCATTTTTAATTGCTTGGTCAACATCGTCAGCTGTACGTGTTGCCCCTCTTACAGCAGGGGAAGGTTCAACAACAGTAGGAGTTACTTCAGCAGGTTGAGGGACAACTGCTGCAGGGGACGGGGTTGTTCCTCTAGGACTTTTTACTATTGCCCCAGAATCAGGATAAATATTACCAGCATGTACATATCCAGACGCTTCAGCCGTAACATTAGAAAGATTTAGTTTAGAAGCATCTATAATAAAAGGGTCATTAGGATTAGCAGGAGATTGTAACCACACTACTCGTTGGTTTATTCCGTTTTTAAACGATTGACCTATTGCCTCTGCTTCACTACCTCTACCACTACGCATACTGTATGATTGTATCCCTCCTTCTACAGTCTGACGTAATGTCTCTGGAGGTCTATGACTCCAATACCTAGGAACCTTTTCCCCTAGACTTATCTGACCAGCAACTGACTCAATTTCAGGAAATTTTAATGCACTAGCAGTTATTGGTTGAGGTTCTAAAACGTCATCAAAATTTATAGGTGGTTCAGTAACAGCTGCTGCTGTAGGCTCCTGAGGGACACGCCTAACCTGACCACCTACATCAACTATAGTTTCTGCCTGTTGAGTTGTAGGAGTAACTGGTATATTCTCCTGTAGTCTTGTAGCTAACTCATCAGCAGTTCTTACGGGTTGTACGGGTGGTGGCTGTGGTACTCCCTGAGGCCACATCTGAGGGTCTACAGATGCTTGGTATTGCGATATAGCCCTAGCAGCTGGGTCAACAGGAACCTGACGAACAGCCTGTTCTGCTCCTGTTTCAACTGCTTCCTGTCCCCCTCGCCTCATCAAGGCACCTAATCCCCTAAATCCTGCCTGCCCTAACTTAATTCCGGGTAGGTTCAATGGGTCAACTATTCCCTGTACCGCAAGTCGTTTAAATGGATTCATGTCAGCCTGTTCAAATGCTGCCTGTGCAGATTCAAAAGGGCCATATGGTTCATTAGTGACAGGGTTAATAGTTCCCCGTAAGGTGTCATATATATTTTTAACACCTTCGTCATATAACGGATTATGAATATTTCCATATCCCCACGGAACTGGAACATTCTTTTGCATGGAAGCTGCACCCCAAGCAGGTCCAATTATATTGTCATATTCCATTACCGCTTTAAGTTCTGGTTCGTATTCCTGTGCCAGATTAGAACCAAATACTTTTGCAGGTTTTAATCCCTGCGATAATAAAGTACCAAAACCTAAAGCATCAGGTGGTGCTACACCAGCATCTTCATCCCTCTTAATATCCTGTAATTTTTGATTGTATGCTCCTAAGGAAAATGACGCAAAAGGATTTTGTACAAATCCACCTTCAGTAGTCTGTCTCATTTTCTGTGCAGGCCACAGAACTCTTTCCATAAGAGAAGTTAATCCCTTCTGTATATTTGATGTACGTTCTCCCCAATCCACAGGTTCTGGTGGTTGTATTTCCATATCGGGCATACCCGGTACGGTAATAGGGGCTGCTCCTGCCCTACGCATAGCATCCATATTAATAGGTGGTGGTAATGTGGACACAGGTAACTGCGGTGACTGTTGTCTCCACTGCTGTACCTGTTCAGATGTCGGCAATCCCTGTTGTCTTAACTGGGGTAGATACTGTCCCCATATATAATCAAGACCCGGTGAATCACTGGTTCGCCAGATAGTATTCGGATTAGCCATTTAAAAATACAGATGCCTAGTTGACGGGGCAAATGACCTTATCCCGGTTCCTTTCTGTTGTGGTGTTAACGCACCGTATCTCTGTGTAAACGGAGTGCTTTGTAAGAACTGTGAAAAGGACTGTGGGTTTTGAGGTTGCTGCCCCTGTGCAAGCTGGGCTAATGCCTGTCCTCTCTGTCCTAAATACTCGTTGTAGATATTAGAATACTGGTTGGACCAGTAGTCACGTTGCCTTTTCTGTGGCTGAGTTAAATCACCAAATCCCTGACCAGCAAACGGGATTGCTCCCTGATAGGCAGTCTGTGGACTTTCCTCAAGAAGGTCGGTATAAAAATTCTGAAATGGGTTTGTTGCCATACTAACCTCCTATGTTATACATACTCGTAGCTAGGATAATTAGGAACTGGTACCTGATTAGCAAGATAGGTTCCTTCACCTGCGATTCCCATACTAGGAGCAAAGTTATTAGCTGCTCCAATCATCCCACCAGCAGGACCACCCGGACCAAAATCATTATTTACAGGAGCGGATGAAGTTAGTGGGCCTGTATACTTCCCAGTCTGGGGACCAATAGTAGTTAATCCTTCTTCCCCAACTGGAATTGTAGGACTACCATTACCACCAGCAGAACCACCCGTACCAAACATACCACTACCATGTCCTCCAGTTAGTGTCTGTTCAGCCATATTGGGAATAGGTGGTGCAGGAAGGGGGGATATCTGTGAAGGTCCTCCCATCTGTGATGTCCCTCCCATCTGAAGTTGGGCAGCACCCGGAGTTAACTGTTGATTCAAATAGTTAGCAAAGTTTATAGCTGATTGTGTTGCATCAGCTGTAGGGTCCATTTGCTGCATAAGTTTATATCTATTTAACAATGATTGGTTTAACGCACGATTAAAAACAGAAGGTCCACCCTGTGCTGCTATCGCAGCATTAATCAGGTTACCTGCTATTTGCCCACCTTCCAGTTGTGTAGGGTCAAAATACTGTGAAAATTGACCACTCATACCCATACTTAACGGGTCTGCTATACCTGCAGCTATAGTTGCAAATCGTTGTCTTAAAGCAGCATTATCAGCTGGAGATTGATTTGCAGGATTTGCCATAAACTCAGCAAACGACCCTGTACCGGGTGTTTCACCACCAACAAATGGAGTGCCTAACAAATATCTTCCCATCATTGGCTGATATCCTCTGCCAAGAGCAGATTGATAACTCTGCATAGTTCCCATTGATGGGTCATAACCGGGAAGAGTAGCAGCACGCATAGCGGTATACGCCCTGTAGGGATTTACTGTACTTAAATTTTCTAGAGGAGCAGCTACTCCGAACTGGGGTACAGTTGGTCCCATTTGTGGTCCCGTTGGGGGTCCCCCTGTTCCTACTACTCCACCCGTTCCCGTAGGACTTTTGGTACCAATATCATAGTCCCCTGTAAGAGGTTTACCTGCATCTTTTGGAGTGAGCATGGTAGGGTTCGCACCCCCAGCATATGGGTCCATATTACTGACACTAACACCACCACCTGCACCAACGGTATGCCTTTGACCTGTAGTTATGTCATTGACGTAATCTCCCGGTACTACCTTACCTGAAGCAAGGGCATCATTAAATTCCTGCATACTACTATATTGTTTTGCCATTATCTTCTCCTATATCAGGGTGCTGGCGGTATTAATCCCAGATTCGCTAATCTTGTAGTTGTATTCTGTGCCCCCGGCCTTGGTGTTCCAGCTGGAACAGCTGGACCAGCTGGTGCCGTAGGCATCGGAGGTGGTATCCCAAGTCCTGCGTTAGGCATAACCTGAGGAGGTAAACCCGGAGGTCCACCCATCGGTCCACCCATCGGAGGCCCACCCGGTCCCATTGGCGGTACTCCACCCGGAGGCAACTGCATTGGTCCACCCTGAGGGCCGGGAGGTTGCGGTTGCTGCATACCTTTCTGTATAAGCATACGCCTTAATTCCTGTTCATAAAAGATAGCTACATCCTCTCTTCCTTCCTGAACAGCACTTTTAAACATTGTCCATAACGATGCTTCTGGAAGCATACGTTCTGCCATCTGTGTATTTATAGAACTTTCAATCTGGTCTGCTGACTGCATACCAAGAATCTCGTCACGTATGAATGTATCAGGAAGTAAGGGGGTGGGGCCTTCTCTTGCTATCTGTGCCATACTCATTCTGGACATCTCATCCTGTGGTAACTGTCCAACAAATGTAACTTCGGCATCACCTGCATTTTTTACAGTATCGGAGGATATTTCCTCTGAGAAATACATCCTGTTCTTATCCTGACCACTGACTTCCATGGATTTGAAAGCACCAGTGATGTACTGGTCACTAATCATTCTTGCGATACACATATACGCTCGTTCAAGAGCAAACAGTCTGGGTACCAGAACAGTTTCCACACCCTGTCTCAGGGTATTGATAGCGAATCCTGACAACTGAAACTCCAGCTGACCGTACACAGAGTGAGGTAATCCACCTCTCTGCATCTCTCCAGACACCATGCTCATAAAGGCCCCTGATTCCCTAGCCATCTCCAGCAAACCAAGAGGTTCTACGTCCTCTCCCTGCCCAAGTGCTATCTCTGAGCCTTCCTTGTACGGGTCTTCTTCCAGTGTCTTGGTACCATCACGGGACTTAACCTTAATCCCCTGTCTTCGTGAGCGTGCTGTGAGTTCAAGCATTACGCTCATCATGAAATTATGCTTCTCAAACAGTTCACGAGATGACTTATAGCAAGATTCACCGTAATCTTCCATCGTATCTAGGTTACCTGTATCGGTAATTGACTGAACCATGGGAGTAGCACCAACAGGTCCCAGAAATACAGGGACTTCATCACTACCATGCTTGGTTCTTTTCTTCAGTATCTCTTCATCAGTACAGACAATATTATCTTCGGAATCATAGAAGTCGTATACATCAATAGCATCATCATCATTCGGGTCACTGCCTTCGCCACCTATATCAATATCGTATGATGCCTTTATTTCTGACGGGGTTTTCTTAGTCTTATAACAAGCCCAAGTCATTCCCTTATCACCATGACCCCAGTACGTGTGCATCGGGTCCCATGGCTGGATGTCAACATATGTATCGCCTTCTTTATCCTTAACAAGAAGGCATCTTCCTGCATACCACCCACGTAGTGTTATATACCAAGATATTTGTTGCCTGAGAGTTGGCTGAAGTCTTTTAGTAAGACGTTCGTCAGCAGATTTCAGGATACCTATAACAAATTTTTCCTTGGCATCGTTGTTCTCACGCTGTTCTCTTTCGGAATTACCGTAGGGAATCCTTACAACCATCTCAGCAGATGTCATCCACGATATCAGCTTGTCAGCATACACCTGAGGTTCGTTAGATGTGTAAGACTGATAGCCTTCACCAGCATCAAACTCCTCTAATCGGTAGAGTTTGTGGTCATCATCCATGCGTGTACGCATCGGTTCCGTCAAATCATAGTGACTATCTACTAAAGCAGATATTTCTTCTGGGGTATAGTTAGCCATTTACCAGCGTTTCACCCTTATTGTGCTATTTTCAGTTATATAACCGTATCCGTAGCGATTTATCAATCCATAAATCACTGCTTTTACACCGTGATTGTATCTGTCTTCGGGATTTTGCCCCACAATATTACCATCTCTATCCATCTTCCAGCGATAGGCTCTGGTCTGTCCATCAAACGGATTTGGCTGTACCCCGAACTCTGATAGTATACCCTTACATCGGGGGTTAAATACAATTCTTGGCTCTCTCTGGTCAACGGGGTCGGTCTTTAAGAAGGCTTTTAAACGCTCAGTCCCCTCATTTATCCTAACTTTCTGTGAATCAAAGTAGATTCCAGTTTGCTCCATCCACACTTCAGCAGGGGCTGCCATTGCCTGATGTTGATAACCTGCAACGTCAATCACACCGAACTGTGCATCCCTCCACCACTCCCGTGACTGTGCTATCTCGATTATCTCCTCTGTTACAAGGTTCCTTTCGTATATTTCGTCTATCACACGTACTTGGTCATTGACTACCTGTACTATCTCACAGGCATAAGCCTCTGCATAACCGGGGTCAATCCATATATGCACTGGTATTCCGGGTTCGTACTTAACTTCCTGTACGTGTATATCGGGTCTTATCTCTGTAAACACCATTCCCTGAGGTGGTGATGGTATTCCCTCGATTCTTTCCATGAAGAAGTCATCTGATGAGGCCCTTTCCAGTGCCAGAATCTCCGGGTCCTGCCTACCACCGGGATACAGGTACTGGTTGGAATAGCTTGGAAGTGAAAAAGACTTCTCTTCCTTGTTAGAGGAGTGCTGCCATGCCTGAAACATCTGTGGATACCAGCCTAAAGAACCTTCAAATGTACCACTGAGGAACATCCATCCACGTTTAGGGGCACACCTGCCACGTAATCTGTGGAAAGTTTCCAAGTCTAACTGGCTTGCCTCACATCCTATGATGCCGTTAGGTGCCCTCATAGCCAGAGTCCTTGGGTCTTTAGCTGATTTAGTCTCTATCCTAGTACCGTCAGCTAGGATAATCCTGCCGGGGTCCACTCTTTTAGAGGATTCCTTGAGTAATCCAAGTGAAGCAAAGTCCTCAACAAGATACTCAAACTCTGCCCTAGTCCTTTCGTAGTCTGCAGCTACCAGCCAGAACAGTCCCTGACCATCTGTTTCCAGAAACCTTCCCAGTAAATACTTGGAAGCGACCATAGACTTACCAGCCTGCTCACCACCAGCCACAAGAACAAACCGTTTACGGGAACTTAAAATGGGGGCTTGAAGTTCAGTAGGGCTAAAACCTACCTTATCATAGATAAAATCAGTTACTTCATTAATCTGGGAGGGTGAAGTCGTAGATTGAGTCATGTTCAGATACGTATATAGGGGTCATCTCGCCCATATATGCTCCCAGTATATTGAATTCGTAAAACTCTTCGGCTTCTTCTCTGGTCATATCCTCAGAAAGAATATCAATTATCTTTTCTGCTGAGTAGACAACCCTTAAATCGGCATCCGACTGACCTATAATCGCAGACTCAAATCTCTTTATCTCTTCCTGAGAACCACCTATCAATAACGGTAGTTCCCCATCAGTCATCATT
>CEUX01104641.1_pt1 | contig 13425 bp, 20 predicted proteins | sample 531361 | NCBI WGS metagenome assembly CEUX01 (sample SAMEA2622736, study PRJEB7988) | marine metagenome | isolation source: saline water (ENVO:00002010), including
TTGTAATAGCTGTACGCAGCGCCAGAGAACGCCGCATAGGTGACGAGAGTAAGGGTCATGTCAATTCCTCCGTTGTTGCACCCAGTTCCTCCTGGGCGAGCAGCAGACACCACAGTGCGTCCGCCTGATTGTCGTCCTCGATATCCTGGTCGGGCCACTGTTCGCATGCCTGCTCCAGAATCTCATCTTTGTTCTTCGCCCCGGCTCTCTGTTTGATTGTGGAGTTGTTGTAGCTCTTGTGCTCGTAGCCGAGTTCAACCGCCAGGCGCTCCACTATGGCCTGTAGCTTCGTGTGTGCCTTCACGACCTTCACGTTAGCTCGCTTGCCAGACGCCACGGAGATCGTCTCCCAGACGATCACGGTGGTTGTGGTGGCCTCTACGAGTTCTCGTAGCTTGGCCTCGAACCGCAACAGCCTCATGCCGCTGCTTTCGTCTTCGCGGATCTTCAGGTTCCATGTGCCGGACTGGCCCCAAGAGTGGGCCCATCCCGTGGTCGCTCCGAAGTCCAGGGCGAGAATGCTTCTCAAAACGCCTGCTCCTTGTCGATGACCACCACGCAGCCGTCTCTGGCGGCGAACTCATCCAGCCACCGCTTGATCTTGAAAGGGGCAATACGCTTGGCAGCAAGAACCTGGGGGTCGGCCTCCTTGAATATGTCCATGAGCTGGCCGATATCCACTGAATAGTCGATGTCCTGTGTGTCGAACGCCCACTTGAGAAAGTGGGTGACACTGTTGTTCACTTGGGGCGGAACCACTTCGACCGTCTTGTGGAATTCAAATCTCTCCGACATCGCTCAACTCCTCTCGCCAGAACGCATAGGTGCGTCTCAGCAGGTACGTGTCATCTTCAGTCAATCCTTTAGCCTCAGCCACTTCGGCACCGATCGCCTCAAGTTCTGTTATGTCTTTGGCCTCTTGTATGCGGCGGCCAAACTCAGCTGCCGTCTTGGTTATCAGCAGGGCGATGATAATCTCCTCCATTCTCCGTTTAACCCAGTCAATCCGCACCGTATCGTACCCGGATACTTCGCTTGCGCTGAGCGAGACGATAACGTCCTGGGCCAGCATTTGACCCCGCACGATCGCCCGCAGCGGCCTGTGTTTAGTGCTCGGAGTGATCATCTACTCCCTCCTTTTCGTCTGCGGGTTCCACTTCTGCCAGCCACGGTTGGGTAGTGCCTGGCCGTCCTGGTCGCGGCGCTTGGGAAACAGGGTTCCACCCGTTTGGTGGATGCCGAAGGACAGAGTGTGGTAGCAGTCTTTGCAGGCTACCTCGTAATACTGGTAGCCACCGCTTTCCCTGGCCATCAGGCGAAGATTGGCCCCCTGGCAGTGTCCACAGTTATCCTCGCCAAAGACATCCTCCAGGGCGGAGATATGCTTGACCGCATCCGCTACCGTCTCGGCCTCGAATTCGACCGTTACCTCGCCAATTACCTTACTCACTTTCATCTGACCGTTCCTCCTTAGTGGTCGCGGGGTAATCTACCCCGCTGGGTGTACTCACTCACCATCTTCACCTCCTGGGCGGCGTTATCACGCCAACCACTTATTATCGCTCTCGCCAGCCGCAACCGTTTGTCCTAAAAGGTCAGCGACCAACCCGGCCTCGCCCCGGCATCCAGCCGCCTGTCGGCTCAACCACCCACGCTAACACATTGGGGCGGTCAGTGATCGCTAACACAGCGGTCAAACACAAACACAAAGCCCCCACCGCTCCGCAGTACAAAGCCCTGCAACAACGCACGCCTGACAGCGTCACGCCCCTCGGCACCGATGGTATTAACGACCGTTCTGTTTCAGGCCGCCGTCCAGCGAGCTTCTGCTACGACCCCGCCCGCAATCGGACTGGGGAACCGGACATTTCTGCTACCCGGACACTGGAATCGGATTTGAGCTAACCGTCTCGTCGTCCGCAGACTGTGGGGCTGGCTAGCAGGTAGCCCCTTTGCCAATCAGGGGCTAAATCACAAACTCTTCCAGGTTCCGGTCAGGAAGACTGAAGAGATAATGTTCTGCTTGTACCCACTTCACACGTTCGTTGGGGATGAAATGGGCGGCGATAATGTGGATCGACTCACCGTCGTAGGTATAGGTGAAGATCAACAGGGAGTAGGTGGGAGGACCGCCTTTGCTGTACCCGTGGATTTTGGCGGAGCCACCTCTGGACCCGCGCAGTTGCAGGGCCTTGATATCGACGTTGATCGTCGCCAAATCCGCCGGGCCTTTGCCGGTTAAGTCGTAATCGTCCAAACAGCGAAGAAACTCAGCTTCGATTCGATCACCGAGAACTGGGCCGCTGAGTCCAGGGGCAAATATGTCGTTACCACAGAACTGTCGTGCTTTGTCGAGCACGATGTCGGTGGTTAGCTCCTGTAACCAGAGGTGTTTGGCCATAAAAAGAGCCCGCTGGGGAGTGACAAGCCACCCAGCGGGCTTCACACACATGAACGTGCTCATACGGCACTAGATCGCACCACGTTGCATCTAAATGCAGTTGAGTGCGGTCGTCTCTGTATGGTAGTTATTCATGTGTGCGATTTCCACTGTGCGGCTTGTCTTACACAGATTTTTTGTAACGAGGGGAAGTATGGCTCGCAGGGGGACGATTGTCAAATGGAAAACTAAAAACCCGCCAGCTACGCACTGGCGGGTCACGAATGGATGACCACAGGATGGTGTGGTTGCCCGATTGTAAAGGATCTCCCACAATTTACGGTAACGTCGCTCAGCGTAAACATGCCCCCTTGCCGCCTGAATCTTGTCTGAGCGACGGATCGGCAGTATGGGGGCTCTTTTTGTGAGGAAGGAAACATGGCCACGAAGAACGTATCTAGCAAGCTCTCGCCCGTAGGCGCGTATGTAGTTGTGCGGCAAGAGGACGCCTCGGAGGTGACGGAGGGCGGCATCGTGCTTCCCGGCCAGGCACAAGAGGCGGCCAACCGTGGAAAAGTAATGGCTGTCGGCAATGGACACTTGAGCAACGAAGGTGTGCGAATTCCCCTGACGGTCAAAGTTGGCGATGTCGTGACGTTCTCCCCAGGGTACGGAACCCAGACGGAGATCGAGGTTGACGGTGAGTCACTGCTGGTGATTCGCGAGGATTCAATCCTGGTAATCCACGAGGAGGAATGAGATGAATCTACTCAAGACGCTTAAGTCTGGTGCGATTAAGAGCTGGCAGACAACCCTGTTGGGCTGGCTGGTGGCCATCGGCATCGTGTGTACGCAGTTGGCTGCCCTGCTCGACGACGACCCAGCCACCAAGGTGGACTGGTCGGTCTTGGCGGCGGCACTGGGCCTGGGTGGAGTCGCCACCCTGGCTCGCGACAACGACAAGAGTTCACGAAGGGCAGGTGCAGAATGAAGTTATCACGCACGCTGTTGGCGACAGGGGCCCTCATCCTGGTCGGGTGCTTCATCACCATCGGGTCCGCCCAGAACGCCGGCAAGGGCCCAGGCTATGTGCTGATCCCAACAAGGGACTGGCCAGCGGGGAGCAAGGTGATCGTCATTACCACCGACGCAAACGGGAGACACACATGGGCCCCTTTGCCGGTAACACCCCAAACAGGCAGCGACCCAGGAACACCCAGCCCACCAGGGCAGTCGCCAGGCCTGAAGGAAGCGGTAATCAAGGCGACTCAAGCGGTGAACGATTCAAAGAAGGACGACAACAGCATGGGGATAGCGGTCCTCTACGCTCTGGTGTCTTCCCGCGTCTCAGAAGGATCTTTGGAGGGAGATAAGAGTGCGGCGGAACTTCGCCAGTTGACCGACGCATATCTAAAGAAGCAAGGGGCTGGGGAATCCTGGAAGCCCTGGCGGTCAGCAGTCGGCAAAGCCTTAAAGGCGGAAGCGGACGCGGGGAGACTGTCGAGCAATATCCAGATTGCTGCGGCCTATGACACCATTGCCAAGGTGCTCACGGGAGAGATGCGACTTTCCCGTGCCCAATTCAAAGGGCGGTTCCTCAAGATCCTTCGGGTGGTACTTCAGGTCATTCCCGAGATCATCAACGACGGTGACATCGATATCATCGACCTGATCAATATCATCAGCCAGCTATTAGGACAGCGATCGTGAATGAAATCCAACTCGCCAAGGCAATGGGGAACCTGACCAACGTGGCGTTGTCCGACCTGGGCGGCCTCATGGTAAATCCACTGGTGCCGAATAAGCCTCGCAAATGCCTCCACCCGGACCACCCGGACGACGAGATTGCAGGCTCCGACCCAGGGAACCTTGCTCATTGTCTTGATTGCGACGAGGACTTCGCTGGTCACCTGATCACCAGTCACAGCAGGATGCTATTGCGATCAACGGGGTCAGGCTCTTGGCCTCCGGGGTGCGATCCTGATCACCCTGGTCGCCATGTGGCCACGTTCCATGTGGACCGTGACCGATTCACCTCGCACTTCACTAGCCAGGTAGACACGGAAGACCTGGAGTCGCTGGTTGAAGCGAAGGTATGGGGGACAAAAGAAAAGGTGCTTGACCTGTGGTCCAGCAAGTCGATGCTGGATGTGGCGATCGACCTGTTCGTTGAGACGTATCGCCGGGTAGGCATCCTCCACAAGGAGGTTGCGGACGAGTCAGACGCGAACATCCTGATCAGCATGAAAAGGATTCCCGGCAACGTGATAGGGTTTGCCTACTTCAATAACGCCACCTGCTCGGATCAGGTGGAGCACTGGCTCGACAGGGATTACACAGCCAGCCTGCGAGGGTTTACCCAGTTGCTCTCGCACGAGGCCGGGCACAACAATAACCTGGAGCATGAGTTCCGCCGGGAGGGATACCACAAGGGGATAATGAGCTACACCGACCCCGATCGGTATTACGGGTTCAGCACTGGCCAGGATCCTCATGTGCTACCCCGCGACCCCAGCCTCGACGATCTAGCGGACTACTACGGCACAGAGCCATTCCCGCTGGATGAACCAGATGATCCGGTATCCCCAGGCCCTGACCCCGCCCCCCAAGTAGGGCCCAGGGTTCAGGTGGAGGTGGGCGGATTCTGGGTTGAGTATAGCCAAGTCGGAAGCATACCAGGGACTCCGCCGAAGAACCCAGATTGGGAAGTGTAGTTGTGATTGGGGTAGAATACCCCGCATGAAAACTACAGGGTGGTCGCGGAAAAAGAGCCGGGTACTTCGCCTTCACAACGCAGGCAAAACCCTGGCGGAGATCGCAGAGGTAGAGGGCATCACGGAGAACGTGGTTTCCCAGTGGATAGGAAACGCCACACTGGGATCGGTCGCCACAGCCAGACATGCGACACGATGCCCTACGTGCGGCGGGATGGTCTATATGCCCTGCATGGCCTGCAAGCTACGTTCGCTCGATCACTAGTTTAAGAATCGTGATATTGCCATCCGCAGCTGGTTGCTGTTCCACCCCTCAGCAGCAGCCCGGTCGAGCCACTCTTTCTGCATCGATCGGGGCAATCGGCTCGCTTGCTGGTGGTGGGTCCACGACAAGTCGTCGCGCCGGTTTTCGTATGGAACCTTCTGCGCTACCCCTTTGACTCGCTCCAGGTAGTCGAGCGACAGCAGGTCGCTGGGTATAGCCTGGGCTCCCTTGTCGCCAAATCGCCTGTCCAGTTCGATTAGCAGATCACCGATCCACCAGGGTGCATGCCTGGCTGTCAGGGCTGCCCACGTCATAGCCTTCTCGATATCCTCCAAGTCGGCTACTCGGGCCCCCTGTGGCCTGCATGTATCCAGTTGGATGTCTCCAAATTCAGTCATAGCGTATCCTCGATTTCCGTAGCGATGTCTCGTAGTTTCAGGGCCAAGCTCTTGGCGTCCAGCCCAGCCTCCGAGCACTGAAGCTGGCTGATTACAGCCTTGAGCCGACGCTTGGCGCAGTGTTGTTCGATGGCAGCTATCGCAGCCTGAATGAGTGAGTGCCCGTTTTCGATGGGGGCTGAGTGGTTGTCAAACCACGTTCGGATGTCAGCGTTGGAGTTGGCTTTTAGTGAGGCGAACAGCCTGCCAATCTCCAGGTCCACCATTTCTGGCTCGATGGCTCCCAGTATTTCCTCTCGTCTTCCCTTGTCCATGCAAGCGCCAAACAGAAATATGCCAAGATCCCGCTGGTTAGCGGCGACAACTTCCTTGCGTGTCATCCTCTGCGTTCCTCCCGTTTATTTCGCACATACCGCCCGATTCCTGGATAGACGGTCGTTATCGGTAAGTCCCAGTCGCCACTGCTTGGGTGCGGAACACCATCTCCCCGTGGCCACTGCCCCGTTTCCTTGATATATATGGCTCTCGCTTTTCCCAGCGTCCAGCCACTAAAGGCTCCCTTGAACAGGTAGTTCTTCCAGTTGTCGCCTTTGGACGACTTCTTCTTTTTCTTCTCAGCCAGGGGAACTTCCGTAAGCGTGCCGTCCCCCATGCGGACTTTTCTCATCGGCCTGCCACCCTTGTGTCCGCAGTTGGGGCAGATTCCACCTTTGATGGTTTCCCAGGGAGATTTGGTGTAGTTGCACTTGGGGCACATCCAGGGAGACTTGTTGAACCGTTCGCCGCAATGATTGCACTGGCCTTTGACGATGGACCCCTGTTTGCAGGCGGGGCATCGCTGGGGCTTTCTGTCGCCCGCAATCACATCCTGAATGCTTGTCGCTTCCGTTACCGCTCTCCAGTCGGGATCTTCGTCCGGGTGGTAGAACCGCCAGAAGTTGCCAGCGAAATCCAGCCAGACGGCGTGGTCTTGTCCGGGATAGGGCCGTCGTATTCGCCCAACCTTTTGTGCGTATGTACGGAACTGCTTATTTGGTTGCAGGTCGATGCCACACTGGGCGATGGGGGCATCGAATCCCTCCCGCAGCACATCAACGCTAACCAGGACACGGGTCTGTCGATTGGCAAACCGCTCGAAGATGTCGGAACGATCGTTCTTGACGGTGCTGGCCTCGATAACTTCAGCAGGGAATCCCTTATCGGAAAATTGCTTGGCCAGTCCGTGGGCGAAGGCTACTCGCGGGGAGAAGACGATGGTTTGCATGTGGGAATACGGCTGCCAGTAGTCGAAGACGTTGGCAAATACAAAGCAGTCCTCTACCCGTTGCCCGATCTGTTTCTGATTGAATTCGCCAGCGGTGACTTTTACTCCAGCAGTGTCAGGCTCGCTAGGGCAGTGGCATTTAGTTGGCAGGATATGCCCGGCATCTATTAGCTGAGTATTGGTAGCCCCCTCCACCATTTCGTCGAAGAGGTCAGGGATAAGGGACTTCCCAGCAGCCCCCACAGGTGTGGCCGTGACTCCCAGGACTTTTGCGGTGGGGCACTTCTCAAAGAGGGTCTTGTACCCCTTGCTGGCTTTGTGCGCCTCGTCCACCAAAACCAAATCAGAGTCTGGCACATCTTTCCACCGTCGTCGCTGGAGTGTCTGGATGCTGGCGATCTGCACAAGGGCGGAATCATTGCGGGGCTCGCTGCCCATGATGATTCCGTGAGGTATGCCGAAGTTATCGCATTCGTCTGCCATCTGCTGGACCAGTGTGCGGCGATCGGTGACGACCAGTATTCGCCGCCCCTTCTCTACCGCACCCTTGATGGTCATCCAGGCCAGCATGATTCGCTTGCCAGACCCGGTAGGGGCGACCATCAACGTCCGGCGATTTCGTCGCACGCAGTCGAAGGTGAGCTTCATCGCCTGCTGCTGGTAGTCGCGCAGGTTTATTTGTTGAGCTTTTTCGACCATAGGACCATGTCTATCTGGGCGTTATCGAGGGCATCCATGATGAACTGATACCGTGGGTGTCGCCCAATCTCCTCTCCATACTCCGCGATTTGCTTGCGAAAGTTACGGCAGGACACAGCCATCCCTCGTAGCCCCTCGGCTGCCGCCTGCTGTGGTGAACGAGTGTCAACAGCAGGATCATCTTCGGGAGGCGGTGTGGACCTTGGTCGATTCGATGGTTCAGGCTGTTTCCCGGTGGCCTTGCGGTGAGCAGCTGAGATGTTGGAGTTAAGTGTCTTCTCCAGGTCTTCGGCTTCCCTGTCCTTGCCACCCGCCCGCAGAGAATCTATTTGCTTTACGACTTCTACGGACTTTCGGAGCGATTTATCGCTCAATCCGACCGCCTCAGCTAGGTGCTCCCTAGTTCTCCCATCTTTCCTATCCTGGAAAGCGGGGTAGATTACCCCGCTCCCGGCGTCCTTCCCCAGAGATTGTCGGGATTCCATGATCCGTGTCAGTTCCAGTGCTTCTCTCGCCATCTGGGCGACTGTTTTCTGCCTGTGGCGATTGGAATGGATGAGAGATTCCAGGATTGTGTCGAGGTCGGTGAGGTCGCGTCGGACCTGGACGGCGACCTCTTTCCACCCGAGTGTCTGAGCGGCCTTCCAGCGACGGTGCCCGGAAATAATGGTTTCGTCATCCCCAGCTACGATTATTGGCTCCAGTTGCCCGTGAGCCCGCATGGACTCGACTAGCTCCTCGTCGGGCTCGTCGCCATAAATCTCGGCATTGAGGGGGTGAGGTTTGAGGCTGTCTACGTCAGCCGTGGTGTAGAAGGGTTTGTTCATTGCGAGACTCCTTTCACGCAATAACGTACCGGCATTTCAACGGCCATGTCAATAGGCGTTGACACGTCAATGAGAAACAGTATTATCATCTATTATGTCATGCACAAACCAAAACGACGGCAGGCGACTTACTGTGGTGTTCATGCCACGCGAGTGGGAAGTATTTAAGGAGTTCGTGGATACCGGTGATTTCCCGAACATGGGAAGCGCTGTAAAGAAGGCGATCGAGGTAGCCAGGAGCTTGCAGGATGCTCAAGAACAGGGGTTGCGTAGTTTTGTCGCGGAAGACCCGCGTTCAGGCGAACGAATGAGAGTTCAGGTGAGTCGCTTAGATGCACCGCTCCATCGTCGCAAACAAAAGAAAGAGGAATGAACCATGTTGTGCCTGTCAAGGAAGAAGAGTGAGTGGGTGGAGATCACCCACGGAGAAATCCAGGTCAATGTCGTCGTCGTAGCTATTCAAGACGACAAGGTTAGACTGGGTTTTGAGGCCCCTGACGATGTGGTTATCCATCGCAGGGAAGTAGCAGAAGATATTCGCAATGACCAAAGGAAGGAATGCAAATGGCCAACGGACAACTCTCGTCATCCGTGGAAGTCGAAAACGTCGGACCCATCAGCGGGTCATTCAAGATAGACCTGATTTCACCGGGGTTGTATGAACTGCGGGGAAGCAAAGGGAGAGGCAAGTCCACCGTCCTCTCTGCCCTGAGCTTGCTGGGCGGACACAAGGTGTCGCTCAGCGTCAACGACGAGGAGGTGGACGGTCAGGTATCCGGGTTCGGCACAGTCGTTCCGATTGGAGCCCGCAAGAAACGGATTGGCGAACTGGACGCCAATGTCATTGACTCCAGCAAGTTCGACCTGCTGGATCTGGTGGACCCCCAGGGAAAGACTGCCGCGACACGGGACGCCACCCGAATCAAAGCACTCGCCGCCCTCTCAGGGCTGAAGCTGGAGGCCAAGGACTTCTATTCGATTGTCGGAGGCCAGCACGCTTATGACGAGCTAGGGGTAAGTGAACCTGAAGGCCCCGTTCTCTTCTGCCAGCGAGTCAAGGACAAGCTGGACGCCGCAGCCAAACAGGGCGAGAAGCTGGCCGACAGCGAGGAGGGCTATGCGGCTGGCCTGCTGGAGCAGATCAAGGACATTGACCTGTCTGGGGAGAGCGACCCCAAAGTGCTGGCTCAGCGATCTGAGGAAGCGACACGCAATATGTCTCGCCTGTTGGAGCAGATCGCCCAGCGGCAGAGGGTGGTGTCCCAGGTCCACGAAGCCAAAGAGAGGCTGGCACAAGCCAAGGCCGAGCACCAGATTCCAATAGAGGATATTGAGAAGGATGTGCGCATCCACGAGGGCGAACTGTCGCAGTCACACAAAGACGAACAGGGCTTGCGAGATCAGATTGGGGAACTGGAGCGGCAGTGTATGGCGATCGTGCAGCAGCGCTCCGGGATCGAGGCGAACCTGAAGCTGGCGCAGGAGCGAAAGAAGCTGCGAGCCGAACACGACTCGCTGGTCGCCAAGTTCGAGGAAGAAATCAACCAGGAATTGGTGCCCGAGGTCACATCAGAGGAGGTCAAGCAGGCGGAGGAAGAAGTTCACGCCGCCGAAGAGGCTCGCGACCAGGGAGTGAGGATTCGGGACGCCCAGCATGTGCAAGGCCGGGCCGATGAGCATAAGCAGAAGGCTCTATCCCACCGCAAAGAGGCGAAGGTGGTCCGCGAAAACGCCCAGGTGGTATTTGATGTCCTCACCAAGAAGATGACGCTGAATCACATTCGGATCAAGAACATGAAAGGCCAGCCGCGACTGGTTGTAGACCATCCTCGCGGCAAGAACACCAAGCTCGACCAGGATGACGGATTGTCGGACGGCGAGCGAGTGATGGCATGTGTCACCGAGCTACTTCCTCGCCTGGACTCCCCCGGACTGTTCCCGATTCCCCAGCGAACGTACCAGGATCTCCCCCCGGCAGACCGAGAGGAGCTTGCCAAATACGCACAGCACAATGGGCTGTATTTGTTTGGGGCCCAGGTAACAGACGGCGAACTGGAGGTGGTGAAGGTCCAATGAAGCAGAACACCCAAGAATGGACGCAGGCACGGGTGGGCTACGTCACAGCCAGCAGGTTCCCGACCATTAAGTATGAGGGTGGTCGCCTCACCGGAACTGCCGAGGGTTATCTTTACGAGTTGATAGGTGAGCACATGACCGGCCACCCCGCCGACACCATTCAGTCCAAGCCGATGGCATGGGGAAGCAAGCACGAGGCTGAAGCTCGCAGCACGTACATCCTGGAGACGGGGAAGGACGTTGCCGAGAAGGGATTCCACAAGCACCCAACCGAGGAATGGATAGGGTGCTCGCCCGATGGGGGACTGATCGAAGAGGACGGACTCATAGAGATAAAATGCCCTTGGCAGACACGCGAGCACATCAAGAGCGTCTCGACCGGCAAGGTTCCCGCCATCTATATGGACCAGATCATGGGCCAGTTATGGGTGACGGGACGTAGCTGGTGTGACTTTGTGTCCTACGATCCGCGAGTCCAGGGAAAGAGCAGGCTACTGGTTCTGAGAGTAGACCGGGACGAAGAGTGCATCGAGGACTTGGCAGAGAGGATTACCAAGTTTCGTAACCTGATGATCAGCAAGCTAGACAAGATTAAGTGAGCAATGACATGAGCGATTCCGTTGAGGAGCGGATTGATGAAACGATCAACCTTAGTATCTGGATGCAGGTGGACAGAACGGACAGTCGGTTTACCAAGCCGGTGTCGTTTGGCCGTAAGTTTACCAGCATTGACCCCACCTATCAGCTAAAGACAGCGACGGCTTTGTGGGGGCCATATGGCGATCGCTGGAAGATGGACAATCTGTCCTGGAGGATTATCGAGCCCTCGTTCAACGAGGTGCAATTGGAAGCATACCGGGACCAGATGAGCAATGCCGCCAGTACCAAGGACCAGGACAAGATTCTCCGCAAGATGAACCCGACCCTCGTCTTGCAGGCGGAACTGATCTACCCCGGTGGCCGTTTCCCGGTCATGGTAGACATGCCGTTCGAGCAGAACGACGACTGCTTTAAGAAGCTGCTGACAGAGGCTAGGTCGAAGGCACTGTCCTCGCTGGGATTCAATGCCGATGTATTTCTTGGCCAGTTCGACGACAATAGGTACGTGGCTCAGTCGCGAGAGCATTTCGCCCAGGAGGATGAGCGGTTTCAGGCTGGCGTGAAGATGATCGCTGCCGCCGAAACTGTCGAAGACCTGGATAGGCTCAAGGAAAACGTGGTGAAGACGATCAAGATCGTCGATCAGCGAGACGAGTTGCTGCAAAGGATTGAGGATCGCCAGCAACGAATGGAGGTAGCATTCAGTGGCGGATCTGATAGTTGACAGGTGCCGGGTGTGCAGGAAGCGTTCATGCACCGGGGAGATCATCACCAGCGGCACTCGCCCCATCTTTATCCTTCGTACCTGCCTGGAGTGTGCGAAGAGTATCGCCACAGGTCCGCAGTTGTTCGCAGCCATCGAGCGACACCTCAACAACAACAACTGGTGTGGCTTATGGACGATGGAAGATTGGAATCAGGTGGGGTTTGAGAGATTCGCCGTAGGCGGGGAAGATGAAGACGGAGAGGACGGAGGCGATGAGGAACTCTTCTAAGAAGGCGGCGAAGAGGAGCCGCGAGGCCAAGCCGATACGGGATGAGTACCGGCATATGTACCCCTACTGCCAGCGGGCGGACTGCGACAGAGTGGGGACTGACATCCACGAGATTGCCAGGGGACCGGCCCGTCAGCAGGCCATATCAGAGAGGGCCTGCCTGCTCCACCTGTGTCGCGAGCACCACGACGAGCTAGGTGATTATTCTCAGTGGCCGATCGCCAGGCAGCTTGCCCTGAAGAAGTGGGCAGATAGGCCGGGATATGATCGCCAACGGGTGAACGAGATCAGAGGCCGCGATCCCGAGGCGATATCTGAGCTAGAGGTGAACGGGTGGTACGCTCCGTATTTGGACGATGAGTGGGAATCCATCACGGCACAATGGTAAGATGCTCCCCCAGGGAGTTCTATCATGGGTGTGTGGCTAATTCTTCTGGCAGGGGCAAATCCGCCCGTCGTTGTGCCTGCGATTGAGTTCAATAATTGCTACGACAAGAAGGGCGTTCTCCTGTTCCGTCAGATCATTCTGTGGGAGCGCCGGTATGTTCGTGGTGGTCCACCGAAGTCTTGGCGAGGGCCGTGGGAGCCGGATCGCGAGGTGGTAGTTGCTTGGCGGATCGTGAAGAGGTGGCCCAGTGTATCGAAGAGGGGAGGGCGGCTTCGGATTCTGTTGCCGATTAAAGAGGATGGCTGGGTTGTGGTGCTGGCTGGCAGTGTGTCAGAGACATGGACCCAGCACGACCCCGAAGTAGAAAACCGGAAGGTGTGGCCAGCCAGTCGTCGCCGCTCGATCCCATGACGGTGACTCGCTTCGCCACGATGTTGATGGGTTCGACGTAGATCAATGCCAAAGCGATCTTTCACGTATCCAACAAGCCCTTCGCGTGTTCGTATTCGTTCGTAGTCTCCGCTTGCGGTCATGGTTCCTCCAAAATGCGAGCTATCCCGGCGTCTTCGGGTCAGTCTTCGCATTGAAAGCAATATTTACTAGAGGTGAATGACAATGGAAACTAGGAAGATCCTGCTAGAGATCAGTGACGAGCTATTCGAATCGATAGAATCGAGTCGCGGGGATGCACCCAGAAGCGGATGGATAGAGGCGCAGCTATGGAAGGTCAAGTGCGTCAAGGATGGCGCATTGGTCGCTGGCGTAGAGAATCCCGGAAGGGACATGGACCGCAGAGGAACATGGAAACGGGGGAAAGGC
>CEUX01031797.1_pt1 | contig 13402 bp, 11 predicted proteins | sample 531361 | NCBI WGS metagenome assembly CEUX01 (sample SAMEA2622736, study PRJEB7988) | marine metagenome | isolation source: saline water (ENVO:00002010), including
TTATCTTTAAGCCGCTGAATAGTTTCTGTGGTGATCACCAGATTCATTGGGAATACACCAGTCAGTTCGGATTTAAAATGGATAATCTCTTCCTCCGTGAAGTCTCCCTCGTTGCCATAGGCATCTATGTTTTCTATAAACTTCTTCTTATTCTTGGGTCGATCTACCACTGCAGCGGACCAGAAGTGCTTGCGGCCGGTGAACCTGTCATCCACAAGATTATCCATCGCCCCTGCACGACACAGGGCGTCAAGTGCTTTCTTGTTTAACTTTGAGTATGTTATCTCTTCTCTGAATAGTAAGTCTTCGATGTTGTTAAAAGGTCTGTGATCTAGTATTTGTTCAAGCGCCGAATCGCCGAAGCCTTTAATCGATGTAAGGGGCTGGATCAATGTAGTGTTGTCGGGGGCTATTTCCCAGACGCGACCAGACTTGTTAACATCAACTGGGGCTATGTTGTAACCAAAGGACTTGGCAATGTTGATAGCCTTTTCCTTGCGGGTTTCCGGCTCTTTATCCAAGAATGCAGCCATCCATTCTGCCTCATAATAATTCAGAAGCCATGCGCATTGGTAAGAAATAACGCTATATGAAACAGCGTGAGACTTATTAAAGCCATAGCCCGAGAAGTATTCAAACTTATCCCATAATGCCTGTGCTTCGTCACGACCAATTCCGTTGGCGCCACATCCAGTAATAAATTTATCATGCAGCCTGCCCTTCACAGAACCTTTACCGGTTCCCTTTTTGGTCAAAACCTTACGAAGCATATTACCTTCGTCCAGCGTTAGGCCGCCTAACTTGTGGGCCAGCAACGCAATCTGCTCTTGAAAGATCAGGAAGCCAAATGTTTCTTCGGTAATGTCTCGCGCTTCGTCTGATAGATATGATATCCTGTGAGGATGGCCCTTTGCCTCCACGTAATCGGCATCTACACCAGCCGACAAGGGGCCCGGTCGGAAGATCGATGTGATCGCAGATAAGTCAATGATGTTCTCTGGCTTTGCTCTTGTACAAAATCCTTGGGCGCCCGTCTCAGTAAACTGAAAGACACCTGCCCACTTACCTTTGTGAAAGATATTTTCATACACTTGCTGATCATTGAGGTCAATCACGTCCGGATGAAGTTTGGAGTCATAGTATTCTTTAACTTGGGCATATGTCGGGCTCTCAATGTTATGATGGCGACGTAAAATATGCTGAATGCAAACCTCCATCATCTTGAGCGTCGACAGCCCAAGCAAATCGAACTTAATGAAACCCATAGGCTCAAGATGCCGTACGTTCTGACCCTCTGCCCACGGCGTCTGCCGAACACCACCTGAATTAATCAGCGGCATGTTCTTATCAAGGTCTTCCGCTATCACAACTCCGCCGGCATGTCGCGAACAAGAGCGTACTTGGCCAACCAGCCCCTCGACGTGTGTTTTTACCTGCGGATACTTGTTTAGGTATGCCGCTAATGTCGGGGAGAACTCCATCACTTCTTCCCATGTTGGGACATAGACACCTGCCTTGATACCATGCTTTTGTTTCGCCATTGGCGTGGCCTCGCGGATCATGATAGATGTAACTGTATTTGCCTCAGTAAATGGAATGTTATAAAGCTTTGAAATATCTTTGATCAAAGATTTTAATTGCAGAGTGTTCCAGTTAGAGATTGGCGCGACCATGTTCTCTCCCCACATTTCTACCAGCTTCTCTTTTAGGATCATAGGATCTGATACATCATAGTCAATATCAGGGTAGTCTGTAGCGTCTGAGCGCAAGAAGCGAGAGAACAGTAGCCCGTGCTTGATGGGGTCTATTTGAGTAATACCCAAAGCATACGCCACCAAGGATCCTGCCGCCGAGCCGCGGCCCGGGCCTGCTAACATCATCTGTTCCGTCACGTCAACAATGGCTTTCATCGTCAAAAAGTATTTGGAGAATCCTCGATCATCAATAACATTTAGTTCTCGCTTAAGACGATCAGTGTATTCCTTGTTAGTATGCAGCCCTCGTTCTTTCAAGCCCTCTAGGGCAAAGTTAACCAATGCCTGCGTGGCTGTGTATCCAGCTGGGACGACAAACTCAGGCAATCTTACTGTGTTGTCTGGTAGGAAGGATTCGATTCGCTCGAAGGCAATCTTGTGGGTTTCCTCAATACTCTTTAATACTACGTCATCATCGTATTCAAAGCCCATAGAGTCCGAATATTGCTTGTAACTCTCCCAAATTTGATCACCATTCTTTGGATATAACTCATAGCCAATCTCTTCGACTCCCTCGGGGAGTTGGGATTCCTCCTCAGCCCAAGATGGGCGTCCCTTACCAAGCCAACCAAGACGCTTGTAAAGCTCTCTGTCCTTCCAAGCGTCAGGGTTGGGGTAATGGCTGTCGGCTGTAGTTACCAGTCCAACGCCAAACTCTTGAGCAACCTGAATCACATATTGATTGAGTTCATGTTGTTCCTTAATGTTGTTCCATTGTATCTCGGCATACCACCTATCACCGAAAATGTCGACCATACGTCGAGTTGACTCACGCATAGCGTCGAGCACTGCTTCATCACCCTCGTCTCGATTCTCCCAATAGTTTCCAGCGTACACCCCGCCAAGACAGGCAGAAGAAGCAATGATACCTTCATTGTATTTCTTAAGAAGCGCATAGTCAATACGTGGATACCGATAAAAATTCTCTGGCTGATATGATTCCGATACCAATTTAAATAGATTGTTCAAGCCTGTTTGATTCTGCACCAACAGTACCAGATGTCTGCGTCTGCGGAGAATATCTTGAGTTTTCTTGCTGTTGCCCTCGTCCTCAACGGTGGCACCCGACTGAGCATCTTTCTTAATAGCCCGGGCCTTTTTCTTATCGGCCATGGCCTGATCGTAGGCTTCTCTCCACTCGGAGATGGATGGAGTGAAGTACGCTTCGCAGCCAAAAATAGGCTTAAAGTCTTTTCCTTCAGACTGCATCTTCTTAGCATGTAAGACCTGATAGGCTAAACCGTTCATGTTACCGTGATCGGTAAGGGCCAATGCGTCTGAGCCATTTTGATAAGCAAAATCCATGTGATCTTGCGGAAAACCGATGGCGTCAAAAATGGAACCAGCCACGGAATGAGCATGCAGCCCAACAAATTTAATTTTAGAATCTATTCGATTCATTCTGAACCCTCCTGAGTATTACATAGTATACTATGTTTGTGAGTGGCTGTCAAGCTATCTGAAGGCTTTTGTATGAAGTTTTCGCTGGATAAATACTGCCTGTATCCATCCCAGTTCCCGATGTCCCAGTGCCATTCGAGGTCACATATTTCAGCGCGCTGGTCATTAACTTGAGAAAATACTTTTTGAATCTCAAACTTTCGGGCGCTCCAGCGTTCTTCGATTGGCAATTTTCTAGATGGATATTTTTCACCATCCTTCAAGTTGTGATACGTATGCGTTGTTTCTTTATTCACATAACGCCTGCAGTTTTTAAAATCTTCTCCAAACATCGTAAAGGGGAGATGTCTATTGTTTTTTACCGTTTCACCTTCGTGCGATAAGAAAAAATTATTTTCATGATGAGATATGCTCTGCCGATGTTCCCTCAGAGAATAGATGTTGAACGCAGAATGCGGGAATGAGATATAATATTTTTCGGGTATCACCCACTTCGATAAACGAGACGATACATACCAAGCGGAATGCATTCCAAATAACGCTGACCACCCGTAGGAGTCACGGCGTTCTCGATCCTTGGGGTGTATGGGTACGTAATAAATTGGTATTTCCTTTCTCTTGTCCTTGTAAAATTTTTCCTTGCGATAATAGTATACGGGATCATATGTCCACTCACCAATTGTTTTACGAATAATGGGCGCCATGTCGTCATTAGCGACGATCCAGATTGTTTGACAGCCAGCGATGGCACATTCGAAAACCGATTTCTGAATCATAGAGAAACCTTCATCAACGGGTAGCAGACACCATGGATATGGTGTGCCGAAGGTATCATTGAAGTTTGCAATTGGTATAATGCCAGCTAAATGTATGTGCTTACTCATAAGTATCTCAAGTATTTACTGTAGTATAGGGATGACGATTTAAGTCTGCTAAGTTCTTTGTGGTTTAGGCTACTTTCGCTAGCGCTTTTTTGTCTAGATATCGTCGAGGTCTTAAAGTTATAATGCTTGGGCTTACCACTTGGTCCATAACTACTCAGCAAACCTTTCATGCCTCTGTTCTCCATTTCCTTAACTACTTTAAATCTAGCCATCGTTTCTGAAAGGTCAAAATCATCGATGAGATTTTTATCAATACGGGAGACAGCACACGCATCTTTAACTTTGGTCTTACCACAGATTCTATCAGAAGAATAGAACCATATTTCTTTGACAAAATCGTCATCAGTCTGAATGAAGTCAATATCATGCTTGCCGCCGCTGTTGAAGGCAACCCAGTCATAGCACACTATCTTATCGTTCTCTGTTTTCTTGGTAAAATCATGCATCCTCTCGTATCGTACTTCAGCAATCTTAGAATATTCATTGAAACAAACAATGGCGTCCTGATCGTGCCTTATGTTGGTGCACAAATCAGAAGTTGGCACATGGCCATCCAGCGACAGCAAAAAAAGTAATCGCTCCCATAATAATTCCTTTGTGATTCCAATTTTTTTATCGCCATCGAAAGTAGTTAAAGTTTTTGGTTCGAGACAAAGCTTAAGAAATGACAAATCCAAATCATGTTCTAAAAAATCAAACCGAAAAGGTCGCTCAACATCAGAAAAAAATATAGGATACCTGTTATTGAACGAGAATATGACGGCATCAAGCGAACTTCCAATTACTATATCAGCATGCTCATAGACCATATGACATTATACTACATATCAACAACAATGTCAACCATCATTTGCGGAGACCATAAGAATCATATCCACCTCGCCACCAATTTGGGTGCATCATGTGATTTCTATGGTTGTAATGTTGCCACCCAAGCGCATGACCAAGTTCGTGTTCAAGGACGCGCTCCTTTCGGGCAGATCTGGGGTAAATAAATATCTTTGCTTTTATGATCTCGCCCGTAAGCTTACTAGTGTACACTCTCGTCGCTGCCATTTTATCATCACCCAAGCCTTGTGATGGCAAGACTATTGCTATTTCGTTGTCTTTTGCATTCATGCAAAAGGAAAATCGATCAAGATAGATCTCTCCAAATTCATACCCTATGCGTTCCCAGTAATCAACCGCCCTGCGGACCCGGGAAAGCGGCACCTCTGCAGTTTCACAGACCCTAATTTTAGGCGGGTTGGCCCATTTGTATTTCTGGATCGGCTTGCTAGAAAATTTTGATACTTTAAAGAAATTTATATATTGATTCTGCTCAATTGCAATATTAGGCGACTGAAAGGCAAACAATAGTAACAGAAGAAACGCCATATATCATTCTTCATCCTTTATTTCATCCAGCAGTGTCTTGATATCAAGGCCAGCGCAGTCAATCTTTCTTTTGCTGACGTGGTAATGGCTAACAAATCCTTCAAATTTTCCATAAGCCACATTCTGTTGGTAATAGTTGGAAGTTTTGTCGAACTGATTCAGCGGTGTTTCATAGGGAATACCCGTTGCTTCATGAATAGCTTTCCAAAGAGCTTTCAGGGCCTTAATTTGTTCTGTGTAAAAGCCAGTGAAGGGTCCAAGCTCGTTCCCATTTACAAAGGCCTTGTCGATAATTGGTCTTTCACCGAAGCCGTTCTTGACATACCATGATTGATATTTGGGATAGTAGGCATTGGTTATTTCAACGCCAATCGAAGGTCTATTGGTGCGTTCTGAACCAGCATGCCAAGCAGCGTGCTGCAGGTCTAGTGTTTGATAAATGGTGCCGTCATTGTCAATCAAAAAGTGAACGGATATCCCACGCTTGTCTAAGACCCTTTGACACGATTTTGAACTTAAACAAACATCCCAATGATTAACAAAATAGCGAATCTTACGTTTGGGTCTTCCGGTATAATCATAATAGGTGCCCTTTTTAGCCTTAAGTCCGTTAGCCTCTGACCACAATACAACTTTGTCCCAATCAATGTGGGTAAAGTTTCCATTGAAGACAATATAGTTAGAATATTGAGCCGGCTCTGGAGCGTGATCATCAATTTGCTCCTGCCTTTTGGTCCACAGGCGCCTAAACGTAGCCGGACCACATAAGCCGTCAGCTACAAGACCTATAGCTCGCTGGAATATTTTGATAGCTCTCGACAATTTATCATCGAAATACTTCTCGCCGAACCACGAAGGGTCCCAGCCTAACTTGGCCGCTGAGGCCTCGTTGTAAAAGTTTTTGTCCATTCATTTCGTATCCTGTTAGATAATACCCACAATGTAATTATCTTGTATAATAGAATATGTCGAGTTATTCACTGTTATTTCTTCAATCATGCTGCTGTCGACAACCACTTTACTGCCCTCAACAAGATTAAATCTAACATCTTCGGCCCAGTCAATGACGTCACTACAGATATATCTCTCTTCGGTAGGCTTAAAATCATCGGGCAACAGGATGCCCATGGGCGTTTCGGACTCATTTTTTGGTGCTCTATTTTTAATAAGAACATGCCTATTCACTGGCTTAAACACGGGCGATCTCCTTTAATAACAATTTCTCGTGATTTTTATAATTATTTTCGTCTAGAAAAACGCTTGTTCTCGCAGAGCATTCTTCACAAACTAACGAAACACAGACATTATCACCAGATGTTGCTTTTATGTTGCCTGTAGGCCTCCACTGGCAAAGATCTGTGTTTCGCTGCTTACAATTAATAAGTAGTTCGCGCTTTTCTAGTAAGTGATTAAAATTTTTCAATTTTCCTCCTAAATGGTGCAAGATTCGCCGTCACAAAATTTAGTTCCAGAGCCACCTTCGGCATCAAATCTGGTGATCGGGCAAATCTTTGATGATAACTCGTTATAACGTTCCTCTGTAATGGGCTCGTATGGCGCCTGTTCATATCCGGTCTCTTCGTACTTTAAGAATGAAACTGCTTTCAAGCGCGTCTCGTACATTTCAAGCGCATCCTTAATTTGGGGCGCCTCATCTGGCTTAAATGTGATCGTCACCGATACTGAGTTATCGGCCCAATAATGCTGGTATTGTGCAGCTATTTCTAACTGTTCCCACATACTGATCTCTTTCTTGCCTTTGACAAAATATGGCTCTTTGACTGGAAATTCAACACACACTGTATTTGGAGTGTACAAATCATCTTCAATATTATAACCCGCTTCTCTCAAAGTGTCAATCATTTTACTATCTTTAGAGAATCTAATTCTTCTGATATAGAACTCGTCTTCCGGAAAATGGATTCCGGGTGTTGAGCCATTTAGCAAAGAAACTGTGCCTGAAGGTTTTATACTGGTCATTCTAACTGACTTTGGTATACACAGCCAGTCGGAATAGTCCTCGTCCAATTGCTTGACGTGCTCATAGGCATTGTCGCACCAGTTTAATACTTCTCGTCGCCCATGCTTATTGAAGGCCTGAACCACGCCTGATTGGGATAAGCCGATACGGCGATTCTTTAGCATCTTTGCGTTCGTTTCGGGCCAATGAGTGTTTGAAAGTGTCACAGTCTTGCCGTAAAGGTATGCTATCTTAAGAGTCTTTAAATAATCCTCATATGTATCATGTTTTGCTGGGAATGTCTCAACCAAGCAGCACAATTCTGCATCTTCAAGTTGCTGCTCTACGCACGGATTGAAGCCCATGACACTTTTATCGTCGTCTCTAGGTCCGTCGGCCATCCGGCCTCGGGTGCGCGCATTATCAAGCCATATATATCCCGGCTCTCCGTTCTTTTGTGATTGCTTTGCGTGCCATTCATAGTCCATCCCCACAAGAGCGTGGAAAGAGTTATTAGAGCCCCATCTGTGGTGGTAAAGTTTTTCTTGGTCATTTTTCATCTCAAGATAGTGCTTATCATCGTGAGAGCCCATGGCCAATGCCGCCGACCTGCGAACATTACCTGAAACTACACAACGGCCTATTAAATTTTCTGTATCAACAATATCAACTGACGTTATTTTTTGGCCGATGCGTGCGTCGTATAACTCTCTTAAATTTTCATGCAGCTCAATTAATGGCTGAGGGCCTGATGAAGTGCCTCCGAATCCTTTGATTGGGGCGCCGTAGCCTCTTATTAATGAATAATCAAATTTAGGTACCTGTGAGCCAAAGAAGTAACCGTTTAGCAAAACTTTAACGGACTCTACCCAGCCCTCGCGCGAGTCTTCAACAAAGTGAACCTCATTGGTAAACTGTGGTTCTGAAATTGTGACGGTTCCAGCACCTAGCGTGTCGAACCCAACACCAATACCGACCATGAGTGCATCCATTATCCAAGAAAACAAATATCCACCTTTTGTGGATAACTCTTTTGTTGAGCGAAAAGCACAGTTAAACAAACCAGCAGCAGTGCGCTCTTCAATAAACTTGGTGCCCATCATCCACAGGCCGCGGCCCGGAGGTGTCCACTTCAGGTTAAACAATCGATCATAAGCGTCCTTTGCGGTCTTTTGTGCTTTTGCATCATTCCATTCCAAACCCAGAGCATAGACATGCTGTTTTTGCATATTAAACATGCCTTCGATAACCCGACGACACGTGTGGTACCACTCTTCTGTGCCTTTCAGTTCTGGCTCAAACTCACTGAGTCGTCTAGAATATGTGCGCTTGAAGGTCACATATCCGAGAGGACCCCATGGAGGAACTTGCTCTTTGTATTGCTCTATAAAGGTGTCTGATAATTTAAATTTTCTGATGTTTTCGATTGTTCTCATTTATGTTATTTCCTTCTAGTTTTGAACTTTTCGTAGCGGCTTTCTAATATGTTACGTTGCTCCTTGGCCGTCACAGGAACAGGATTCATAGGTAGTTTTGAATTTGGGGTAATGCTTGAAACTTTTGGTAACATTTTAATACAAACATTTGAAGTATCCATGAATATATCATAAATAATACCGTCGGGACCGTTTCGATTCTTTGCGATGAACATTTTTCCCTGATTTTTTTGTTTATCCTCAATGGTACGCGATATAGTACAAATAAAATCAGCAACAAAACATTTATTAAACGCTTCAGAAATTTGTTCCATCGTAATTACCTCAGCATTAAGACCAGAGCGATTTGTCTGGGAAGCGGTCCACACAGGGCACTCAAATTCTTGTGATATTGCTCTTAACTCCTCGTAAATTGACTCCAACTCATTTCGTTTCTCCTTGCGAACTGTCACTGGTTTCAGCAAGTCGGCATAATCAACCACTATTAGTCCGGGCTTGATGCCGCGCTTTTGAAGCTTGGTAAGGTGTGTCTTAATTGTGTTTGTGGACGCAGATTTAGTTGGGTACTCTTTAACGATTAATTTGCCTTGGATATCTTTAACCGCATCATAAATTTCACTTTTAAAGCTTTTAAGATCAGAGAGTGGATAACTTGTAATACAGCTATCATATCGAGAAGCAACTACCGTATCCTGTAATTCAAGAGTATAGTGCACGACCGTTTTGTTCTCTTTCAGTGCTTCGGCGCCAAGATGAACTAGGACCATAGATTTACCGGCGCCGGTGGGCGCGATGACGACCCCTAATTCACTCTTGCCTAGGCCACCGTTACTGATCTTATCAATCTCGTCCCAGCCTGTCGAAACTGGGTTTCTAAATTTAGGCTTGAAGCGCTCTTCGAAGTCTAGAAGATAGTCGTATCCAAAATTGTTCTCGGAGCCAAGCTTGAGCGCGTCATTGATCACTTTAGAGATTTCATCAAACGAGCATGATTGTAACAAATTAACAGATTCAATCATCGCTTCTTTAAGTTTTTGTTTTCTACAAAATTCCAATGACACTTCTTTGATATATTCAGCATCAGAGACTTCTCGTATATCAGTTTTTTCACAATACTCCATCAACTGATTAAAAGCAACTTCATCTTCGTTTTCGTATTCAGTTCGAAGTATGGTGATCAGCGCCTCTCTAGATGGATGTTTACCATACTTGGTTCTGTATTTTATTAATTTCCGAACAAACATCTTAAGATATTCAAGTTCAAGAAAATTAATATCCAAAACTTCGCTGATTTGGTCTGCAAATCCGCGGTCTTCAAGTATTAGCTGAACCAACCCTTCTTGAAAGGCTTTTCCATATCTACTAAAGTCAATTTTTTCTGTAAGCATCAGCCCCTCAGTCTGTGAAAATAATTATAACGGACATAGCCGTAAAGTCAAGCTAAAACGTGCTAAATTAAACAGCAACGTCAACACCAGTGCTGGCAATCTTGTTTAAGAGAGCCTTGAGATCTTCCCAATTTAATTCACCAAATCCATCCTCGATCATCATTCCTAAAATCGCTGTTTTATTAAAATTAAAATCAAATTTTTCTACAGACTCTTTAACGACGATCTTGGACTGAATTGACATCTGTGGAGCATATAACTGCATCATTTTGTAATTGTGTTCAATTAGCTCCTTGTTGTCAATAATGTTAGAATAAACTTTTAGCTTACTGTTCTCAAGTTGCTCTTCACAATGTTCAATGATTTCATCAACAGTGAAGGTCTTTTCTCCTGATAAAAACCCGAGACGTTTTCCAACGGTGCCAAAACCAACACCCTTTACACCCGGCAGATTGTCAGACGCATCGCCGATGATCGCCCGGGCTAGTGCCATGTTGGTTGGGTGCACGCCTGTCTGCTCAACGATCCTCTTAGTATTCAAAAGTTCATCTTTCGTAGGACGCCACAGAACGGTCTCCTCATCGCAGAGTTGCATAAAATCTTTATCATTCGACACAATAATCTTTTGCCATCCATCATAATGTGGAAGGTTGCAAACATACGAAATAACATCATCAGCTTCTACCTGTTCGATCATTGTTTGAATGATTGGCATCTCGTTCAAATATTCAATTAAGCGGCTTTGCTGCCAAATCTTGTTTTGAATCTCTTCATCATCAGTAAGATTGTGGAAGGCCCGGTTCAGACGAATAGGCTTTCGACCTTCTTTGTAATTTTTGTCCATCGTCTTTCGCTTGCGAGAGCCATCTGGGCCGTCCCAAGCAATAATGATATTGTCTGGCTTAGTAGTGCGCACAAGCTTCTGTAAGATCTTTAGCGAACCCTTGAGGCCGCCAATTGGCTGACCATGTCGGGAAAGACTGGGATCTACAATATACGCTCGCAGGTACATGTTTAGTGCATCAATAACAAGCACTCTCTTGTTTTCTTTATTCTTCATATTCATAATTAATTAACTCGTAAATGTTGCCCCATGGATCCTTGGTGTACACAGATCTGGAGCCGTCTCTGTGTGGTTTGACTTTTTCTTCCATACCTTCGAAATTGTCAGTCTCGAAAGCAAAATGTGCCGGATGTGTGCCTTTTTTTACAAAGGCCATTTTTATATTCTCAAATTCGACCAGCGCCCATGAGTCATCGCTGTAAAGTCTTGATGCTCCAAAATTTAGTTCGTACCATTCTGCTGCGTGTTCGGGTTCGTCCACGGACAGCGCAATGTGATCAATTTTAGTCATAAATGCCCCCAGAGGAGTTTTACAGCGCTAGCGGTACAACTTACCGCAGCGTCCCGCAAAACGCGCTCAGGGCCCTCCTAGATATGTTATTATTATATACGCTTATACGATGCTTGTCAAGTATTATTTGTCGTCTGCATCATAATAGTCAGCAGCGTTTCCTTGTCGATTCTGAAATTTTTGGATGACCTCGACTTCCATGAGTTCAAGAACCTTATTCCTAAACTCTTCGTCGCTCTTTACCAATTCCGTCCACTTCGATGGCTGGAACTTTTTGGAGTAATCGCCCATTGTCAGCGTATACCATGAACCTGCAGATTGCATTTGTTTTGAGCCCTTGACAGCATCAAACCATGATTCATGATCTTGGATGCCGATCTCTTCGGTACCCCACAGGATACGAAAGGTGCAATTTCTGCCTTCCGTGCCAAACCTTGACTTTTCAAGCTTTACCTTAACTTCCGAACCAATCTTGAATCCTTTCTCGTCAAGAACGGCTGCAGCCTTGGATTTCCGGCCAGTCAACCAAATACGTAAAGAATACGAATAATGCATCGCTTTTCCACCCGGTGTAATATATGGTGTAGTCATGGCAATCTGCCTAGCCATAGGGCCTTGTGGGATATTGGTCTTTAGTTGATTGAGAACAATAAAAGTAGCCTTTTGATCGGCAATTGGAATAACAAGTTTGGACATTCCTTTCGCCAGAATACGTGCCTTAGTTGCGACTGTGGATTGTGGGTTAAAGTCTCCTTCAACATCTGAGATTGATGGCGTGAAGGCCAGTGAATCCCAAATAAACACCAACTGATCGTCAGCGGCGCCGAGCAATTCTTCGATGGTCTCCAACACAAATTCAACAGACGATGCTTGGATGTACATTAAATTTTCTAAATCGCAACCTGCGCGACTTAAAAAGTCTGGATCGATTGCGGACTCGGAATCAAAATAAACAACAAGCTTTCCCTGCTTCTGGGCATTGGCCGCAATTTGTGCTGCCATATAAGATTTTCCAGTCGACTGTAGGCCAGCGATCTCTGTAATTTTACCGACAGGGATACCCGCTAGTTGACCTTTGCAGATAATCGAGTCTAGCCATCGCGAGCCTGTTGGGATCCACTCTTTAACAGATGTGGGGTTGTCGGTGGTAAGATCGTGTGCCACCTCACGGCCAGCTTTTTTATTCACCAGCTTCATAAGATCGTGCATAGATACGCGACCTGCTTTGGCTTTTGCCATATTAGCTCCTTAATTTCTTTTCTTTATTATTGACACTACACTACTAGTGCACTAATAATATAGCACAGTGCGCTTAAGAATGCAACCAATATTATTCAAGTAAGTAAAATATTAAATTCGACACAGCCAAAATTGCCATATGAGCCTCGGCCGGGAGTGATATTGGCCCAAGTTGAGCCATTGTCAGAGGATTTCCACATTTCGCTATCATCACCAACAATGATCCAAATACCGGCGCCATCGCAAGCTACATCATTCATGCTTGAGTAATTGCTACCACCTCTGGAGTCGGCTATGCGACTCTCGGACCAATTCGCGGCGTCGTCTGAACTAATCCAGACATAACCGTCTTCGCCAACGCAAATCCAATTGCCATCGCCATCGCCAGCAGAAGCATTCATTGTGCGACTAGCTGGAGAATTCATTGTTCCCCATGTTTGACCATTGGCGGAGCCTGTGAACTGTTGTTGGCCGACAGCTACCCAAACGCTATTGGAATATTCAATATCGAAGCAATCGTTGTCGCCGTCTTGAGCACTTTGTCGAGTTGTCCAGTTGATCCCATCAGTCGAACTGTCAAGTTGAAATCTGTTATTACCACGAACCCA